>ENA-UPAD01001173-UPAD01001173.1-bioreactor-metagenome-genome-assembly--contig:-NODE-1173-length-29755-cov-56.013535_pt1 | contig 29755 bp, 24 predicted proteins | sample MGYA00238179_ERZ772710 | MGnify/ENA primary metagenome ERZ772710 (study PRJEB29004, sample SAMN07631245) | bioreactor metagenome | isolation source: Switchgrass digestor | place: USA: Dartmouth...
AAGTACAGGTAACTTAATTCTATTAGTGTTCAATTTGAAATTGCAATTTTAGTTTGTTCTTTTATATCGGCCCGGAGATATTCCTACCAAATGCGTAAATTGCTTAGTAAAGGAATACGTATCACTGTATCCGGTCAGCGCGGCAGTTTCTTTAATAGAAACATCCGATAAAAGCATGAGTTTGGCGTACTTGATTCGTTGGTTAATCCTATATTGGGCGGGGGAGGTACCAATATACTTACGAAATTGCTTTCTAAAATTCTCATAGCTCATATTTACTTTGGCAGCTATCTCTTCTAAGGAAATCCTGGAGCTTATATCACTGGAGAGCAACCGGCATGCTTCAACCATTGCTTCTTTTATAGGGTCTGTGCCATGAGTTTTATTAACCGGATTAAGTATATCCAAAAGCAATTCCTGCGCTTGAAGGGATAAGTAAGGAAGATCCGCGTCATCAGCTTCCTTCATCATACTTAATAAATTTGAAAATCTTTGAAGGGTACTTTCATTATAGTTTGCTTTTCCTACGGGAGTATCCGTTGGAATCAGATTCAAACTGCTTAGGTAATCTAAAGTAGTACGGCCAAAGCTGATAAAGAATTCCAGCCAATTCCCATCCGGTATGATTTCAGTGGTATGACAGACTCCGGGAAGACGTTGGACAAAATCCCCGGGTTGAATGGGGCGCTTTTGATTTTCATCTTCATAATAATAGCCGCTTCCTGATAACAGCACAAAGCAACTATAATAATCGATCGTAAAATTATATTGGGAGCTATCTTTTGTTGGCTTTGTCATGTAACCGCAGGCTAAAATCCCGTTTGTGAAATCTGTTCCGATGCACCGATAGATTACATCTTTTTTCATTTCTAATTTCATATGAACCCCTGCCCCTAAATCCATATACCAAATTAGACAAAATAATAACTAAATAAAACATTTTGCTTTTTATACAATATTATATATTATTAAATGAACAAATACAAGCTGTTCAAGGCAGAGTGTTTATACCAAATAGGACAAAAAATATCCAGATAAGACAATTTTGCGGCATCTTATATCCATTAAGCTTCGGCCTTCATTTTGTATACATATAGCAGAGGGGTAAAACATTGTGTTACTGATGAAACATAAAATAAATAAGATTAGGAGGGTTTATATGACAAAGACAAAAAAGAGACCTAAGCTTAAGGCGTTCTTACTATCAATGATGCTGGTGTTTACGTTTATCTTCTCAAATGGAGGGACCAAAGCAGAGGCAGACGGTATCAGTGCATTAGTTGTTGGGGCTGCATACAAGCTGCAAAACCGTACTACGGGGATGTTTGTTGATGGTATGGGCTACTCAACCAACGGTGCCAATTGCGGTCAGTGGACTTACAGTGACAGCAGCAATCAACGCTGGGTACTGGAAGCTTCCGGCAGCTACTATAAGTTTAGGAATGCCGCTACAGGCCTGTATCTGGATGGAATGGGACGAACCTCGGCCGGCTCTGTTTACGGGCAGTGGGCATCAAGCTCCAGTGACAACCAGAAATGGAGGATAGAAATCTCCGGAAATTACTATAAGATTGTCAACGTCGCAACAGGCCTTGTATTGGACGGTGGCGGCAATACCGGGAACGGATCCGATTTGAAGCAATGGGATAATGTTTCCAGCACAAATCTGGAATGGTCATTCATTCCTGTAAATGAAACATATACAGGTATGCGTAATATTACTACGATGGAGCTTACAAGAGATATGGGACTGGGAATTAATTTAGGAAATACATTTGATGCCTGTGGAGATTGGATTGATCCAAGCAGCATAGATAATTATATACAAGCCTGGGGCAGTCCGCTCGTTACAGAAGCGATGATCAGAGGCTATGCCGAAGCAGGCTTTGGAGTGCTTCGGATTCCTGTTGCCTGGTCAAACATGATGAGCAACGACGGAACCTATACGATTAATCCGCAATTGATGCAAAAAGTTAAGCAGGTCGTAGATTGGACAATTGGCAACGGTATGTATGCAATTGTTAATTTGCACTGGGATAACGGCTGGGTTAATGATTTTCCGTCAAATAAAGATGAGTATATGCGAAAATACACGCGTATATGGACCCAAATAAGTGAAACATTCAGGGATTATAATGATTATTTGATATTTGAATCCCAGAATGAGGAACTAGGCTGGGAACAACTTTGGAACAGATATTCCGGCAATACGGCAGGCAAGGCAGAATCCTATGCGCTTGTAAATGAGATTAACCAAACCTTTGTAAATGTCGTAAGAGGTACTGGCGGAAACAACAGCGTACGTCATTTGCTGATTTCCGGTTATAACACGGACCTTCATTTAACCTGTGACCCGCTTTTTGTTATGCCGTATGACCCTGCGGGACGCTGCGCAGTATCCATGCACTATTATATACCTACAACATTTACAATTCTCGAAGAAGACGCCCCCTGGGGCCAGGCCAGGACAACCTGGGGAACGGAAGAAGATTTAAGAGAGCTTTACGATAATGTCCAGATGGTTAAGAGCCGCTTTATTGACAATGGTATACCCGTAATTATGGGAGAATATGGGTGTCTGGGCAGAAATAAAACCCCTGAAATGAAAACATATTACAATTATACGGTTGCAAAAGCCTTATATGATGCGCATATTGTTCCTATTCTTTGGGATGCTCCTGGTGAGCAATATAATCGTGTTACAATGAGCTTTGAATATCCGCCAATGATTAGTCAACTTATGTCCATTTTAAATTAGTGCCTTGATTGGGAACTGTATTTATTGTTATTAATAGCTCATTAATGTAAACAAGAAATCCTGCATTTATCACAAGTGATATAGGTGATATATGCAGGATTCTTTTACTTGCATTAAGGTCTGTTTTAAGTTGTTGCGTACGATGACTCCCTTGACTGGAAGGACTACGGTGCGGACAGCATAATCAGGAAATGCACCGAGAATAAAAAACTGGGCAATGGGTCAATCATTCTCATGCATAACGGAGCCAAGTACACTCCGGAGGCTCTTGAAAGGGTAATTCTAGGGCTCAAAGAAAAAGGATATGAGCTTGTGCCGATATCCCAGCTCATATACAGGAGCGATTATACGATTGATTATGAAGGCAGGCAGCATAAAAAATGATTGCATAATGATGCTTTTTCCATAAGCGTTATATAATACACTACTCTTTCAAGTAGGTCTCTATTTTTCGGCCGGCTTCTTTAATTAATGTTGGCAAATCAATTTCATCATTAAGATACTTGTATAAATCATCAAAAAATAGCTCCAATATTGAAGGAATCACACCGGGTGATAAGGTATACCTGTATCATTATAATGAAAGATCAGGAATGCTTGAAACAGTACCATACGGCTATCAAGCTGCTGTGGATGATGAAGGTTATGTAACCATAAACATCCTGCACTGTTCAAGTTATGTAATTTATACGAAAGAAGCCAATGCGAGCCTGTGTCTAAGCCTGAGAGAGCAGATAAAGGTCACACCGTCAAGGATAACTCTGGCTCTGGCGGAGGATGCAGACCGCGGGAAAATAGAGGTTAAGCTTCCGATAACACTGGAATGGGTGGAAACCCTGGATATGCCTGCAAGCCAGAGCGCCGCAGGAGGAGTTACAATTGAGTTTATCTCCGAAAACAGTGATATTGCTGAAGTGGATTCCAATGGCAACATCACTGCAAAGGCTCCCGGAAATACCGCAATAAAAACGATAATAACCCTATACAGAAAAAAGGTTAAGAAAGTGGAAACACGGATTACGGTAAAAACCCTTGACTAAAAAATGGTACATGTTTATGGTTTATAGTTATATTATAGAATAGCATTAAAAAGAATCTCCCTGCGTGTTCTGTCAGAGCATCAGGGGGATGTTTTTTCTTTCTTATACTCTTAATCGACAATATGCACCTCAATTCCGTCGTGCAACGGCTTGTCACTGGTTTTGATGAATAGTACGCGTTGTATACCGATATCAGTTACTTCGTAGTATTCGTCATTTTCAATACCGATAATTAAGGTGGCGGCTCTGGCCACGGTTCTTTCTTCGCCATTAATAATCTGATAATCTATGTAATACACTTCTCCCTGCTCATATAAACTCTTCGGTATGGCGGGGAGATAGCTTTCTTCTATAAATGACAGCTGACCGTTTTGCATGTAATGAGGTATTTCGAACTTTACATAAGGCAGGCGAAATGTTGTCACGTTCGGAATCATTCTGTTATGGATGACTCTTGCCGAAAAAGAAAGAATGACCATAGCACCAAAGAACAGCATGGTTAATAAAACAGATGCTATTTTTTTCCTCATTGCTTATTGCCTCCTGCAATAATAGTCGTAAAAACCACCTAGCTCTTCAGGCTCAATATATTCAAGTCCAGCCCCTGGTCCAGGGAATCGCTGAAAAACATATACAGCAGAAAGACGGGTATCATAAATATTACCGAAGCAGCCAGGATAATCGGCATTGTCTGAGCCTTGTCAATAATCTCGCCCGTTTTGGGCATAAGGTCGCTTAAAAATATGGTCATTGTCTTTAATTTGGTTTTTCTAAGAAACAAGAGCGGCTGTTCAACCATATTCCAGCACTCGGAAAATATAAATATGGATGTTGCGAATATGCATATGCGAAGCTGGGGAATAACTGCAGCCGCAATTATACGGACCACGGAATTTGTTTCCAGCCTTGTCGCCTCAACCAGTGAATTGTCCATGCTTTTCATGTATTGATGCATCACAATGACACCAAATGGCGAGAAAATCATGGGGAGGATTATTCCAGCTCTTGTATCTAGCAAGCCAAAATCCCTGAGGCCTATATAATTCGGCAGGATGGTTACCTGGAGCGGCATCATCATGAGCATGATATAAAAGACATATAATATTCTCCAGAGATACAGGCCATGCTTACATAAGAAGAAGCAGTAGAAAGAGGGATTTCACTGTCTGTTACAGTGTTTTTTAGAATAAAACCGTTGAAATATGTGTCAAGCAGATAATATTCCTTATACGGGAGGAAAAATATGTAATTCATTCTTACGGGACTGTTGCCTTGGAAATCCATTCTGTAACCAGTAATCGTTTCCAACATACCATCATTATTGTTGTCCTTGCCCTCGGCATAAAAGATACCATCCCGGTTTACATACAGCCAGACGGCATCCACATCTGCCACCAAGACAAGTTCCTTGGTGTCCAGGTTATACTTATATATTTTCTGTGGGAAAAGTAATTAAGGAAATAATCAATCTTGTTTGATGTACCATTGCTTGACTCATCACATAAAAAGAATAGGTCATTGTCCCAAAGCTGTAGGAAATTGGCCTTCTTATCTACAAGAAGCGTGGCTGAACCGTCCTTAAGCTCATAGATATAATTGTCCTTGCCATAATTGACAAAATATACAACGTCATTTTCCGGGTCTGGGCAGACTAATGAAAGGCTCTCATGTTCCTTGAAATTGATACCCAGATTACCATTTATGGGTGTCTCATATGTTGAATTTATACCAGCAAAATCCATAAAGTAATTATTAAGAGAAGTAATTTTTTTCTGTGAATCACTATTATCATTTAAATCGGAATCTTTATTGGTATTGCTTTGCTTATGTATTGAACGGTACTTTAATTGCATATTTTCATCTGAAGAGTTTTTGCATGCTGTCAGTGAGAAAATAATCACAAATAATAATAGGAAAATTTTTAAAGCTTTCATAATGAGTATTTCCTCCTCACAAATATAGAAAAGCATATTTATGTTGATCTGAACATGTGAAAAATCACATGTTCAGATCATTTCGTTTAAATATATTGCTGACCTAGAGAAATAAATGATTATACATTTACTTCCATGGAAATAAGTGTTTATTATAATATATTGCATTTTACAGTTATAGTCAATAGTCGATATATGACATTAATAAACCAATAAGTAAAATATTGACAATGAAATTTTCAATACGAAAGGGGATGTGTACATATGACAGAGTACACATCCCCTTTACGATTCATGCGGTATATGACACGTTTCATGCTGTAAAAGGTTTTGATTCATTTTATCTGATATTATTGAACATGATATGGGGCAGTTATTAGATGGAGTTACTCCAGGAAATGGGGGTTGATGTTCTTTGACAGCGGACGCAATGGGGTGGGTAATTGCAGGAATATGTATGAGCGCATTTGTCATACTGTGGTTTTGTGTAAGCCACAGGGAATTATCTGCAATAAAAAAGAACCTTGATACAATAAATGAGCAGATAATGATGCACCGCAGGCTCTATATGCAGTAGCGCGGCGGTGAAAATGACGACACGGCGCGCAAGATGCTTGAAAGCAAGCTTATGGTGTACAGGGAAGTTGAGATGAAATATAATGCTTTGCTGAAAAATCCCTTATACCGCATACCTGCATACCTGATGGGATTTCATCCGGCAGGAAAAGAACGGGGGGTTTGAGGCAGCATAAGCCTCATAATAAAAACTCCTCCTTCTGTTTCGAAGGAATATAACCCACCATGACGGTTTACGATGTCGACAATGCTTTTTATGCCAAAGCCGTGTCCGTCATCCGAATTATTGGATTTTGGCAGGTCGCCATCCATTTCGACCGTTCCTGTATATGCATTTTCTGTTGAGATAACAAGCTTGTCGTTGCTGATAACTGCGCGGAAGAAGACCTTCCTAAGCTTGTCATCATCCACCCGGTCAACAGCGGAGATTGCATTCTCCAAAGTATTAGACAGCAGGGCACACAGCTCGGTATCGTTAATTCCGAGATTTTCGGGTAATTTGACATCTATATGCAGGGCAACCTGCTTTTTGGCGGCTTTGCTTACAAAGCTTGATAAAACCAGGTTGACGGTTTCATTTTCGCAGTAGCGTACAGGAGTCAAAGCATCTATGACAGCTTCCGTACCGGCAAGGTACTCCTTGATTTTTTCAAGGTCACCGTCGGATGCATAGCTGCCTATCAGGGATAAGTGATGCCGCATATCATGCCGGTATATCATTGTGTTGTTTTGCATCTGCCGCATCGCTTCAAGCTCCACTTTGGCATTCTGAAACTGGGAAGCGAAAATGTCCCTTTCCCTTTGTGCCTCCATCTGTTTTTTGGATTCATTATAGTACAGGAGTGTGAAAATCAGGTAAAAGGTGCATATTAAAGTAGGAGTAAATTGAACCACCACGCGGGCGCCGGTATACAGCAGTTCGGTATAGACGGTGGTTGCGTAGTCAAAAAGATAATACAAAAAGGGCACCGAGCTAAATACCAGGCAAGTACGTTTTGACCGTGAGGTTAACTGTATCACCGAATCTGCAACATACTTTTTTATAAGAAAATAGACAATGCACATTGTAACTAAATATGCAAGATGTTCGGTGAAATACTTGCCTGTGACAGCTGCCGTTACAGACCCGATCCATTTTGGTATCTGGCAGCTTAGATAGGCGGTCAGTACACTGCTTATGGATATCAGTGGAGGACGCTTACAATACAGTATAAGGAACAGAATAACAGGCAAATGGGTTATGAAAGGATACAGCTTCATCGTAACCTGGAGCCCGAATAATTGCCAGCAGGCAACCTGGATGAGGCATAATAACAGGAAAAAAACAGCGATAGCCTTTTCGCTCTCCCTGGTTCTTTTGACCCCTGCAAAAAGGAGAGATACCGCCAAACCGAATATCAATACAATACAGGAACGGAATAATATAATAACAGATCCGGACAAGGTATACCCTCCATTAATTTGATGACAACAAATAATTCATATATGCCGACTTGGCTTTTGAGAAAATATCTCTGGATACGGGAACAACATTGCCTGATATGGTGGTGAAACCCTCCTTGCTCAGTTCGGATACATAACGCAGGTTAACCACATAGGACCGGTGAGGCTTAAAAAAATGAGGGTCGGACAGCAAGACCCTTTCATAATCGGTAAGATAACCATAGGTTTTTTTTACATCACCGTTGGCAAGCACAAACTGAATTATACGGTTAATAACTTCAACATATACGATTTTTGAAAACGGCAGCTTAATTATACTGTTATCTGTTTTTAAGGTAATAAAAGAATCCTCCTGCCTGAGAATGGCAAGCTGCTTGTTTAATGCAGGGAATATTTCCTCCTTGCTGACAGGCTTCAATATGTAATCCCTGGCACCTACACGATAGCTTTCGATGGCATATTCCCGGGATGAAGTAAGAAATATTATTGGTATTTCGTTGCCTGAATTGCGAATTTCCATGGCAGCATCCATTCCGGTCATACCCGGCATGAGGATATCCAAAAGCAACAGATCATAATGCTTCGTTCCCATTGCTTCAATCAGGTCTACTGCGCTTTGGAAAACATCATATGAAACGGAGCTGTCGGCTTTGCTCCTGTAATCTTCAAGCAGGGAAGATATGCGGGTTAGTTCATTTATATTATCATCACAAACTGCTATATTCATATGTACCTCGTTTATATGCTGACTATTTTGATTATGGCATATTTGCTCATTCTGTTTATGCAATAACACACTCGCATATATCTACCTGTATTCTAACATAATGCACTTACAGCAATCAAGTGAAGCAAATAATACTAAAAATATAAAATGACACACGAAATAAGATATGAGCGGTAAATGATTATCTGTGGAAAAGGCATAGTCTTACCATAGAATTTGATTTCCGGGCTTTGTCAGATTAATTATTCACAGGTTGAAAGGAGTGGAGAAAAATGATTAATTTACAAGACACTTATAACCAAGCCCTTAAGGTTTATCTAAATGTAGTGGAAGACATCAGGTTCGGCAGGCAGTTATACCTGGTTCCGGTTGAGATATGCTCGGGGCAGATATGCAGGTTTCAGGATGAATGCAACGATATCCTGACGATGTTGATCAATGTCCAGGATAAAAATCCTTATATGTATGCCCATCCGGTCAATGTGGCGTTCCTGTCGCTGGTTATCGGGAAATGGCTCGGTTTAAGCGACTCAATGCTGAAAGATCTGGTCTGTGCGTCACTTATGCATGACATAGGCAAGTCAAAAATAAAAGACAGCCTGCTTAATAAATCTGAAGCGTTGACCTTGGAAGAGGCGGAAAGGATGAAAACCCATCCGGTTATTGGCTATAAAATACTGAACAATATAAATGCATTTAACCCCAGGGTTCTGAAGGGAATTTTATTCCACCATGAAAGGATGAACGGGACGGGATATCCCCTGCATGTAAAAGGGGATATGATAAATATAATAAGCAGGATAATAGCAATAGCGGATACATATGATGCCATCACATCTACAAAGGCCTATTCGGCAAAGAAAACACCGCTAAAAGCGATAGAAGAGATAAAGGAAAGCAATCCGGAACTGTTGGATTCATATATATGCTCGTTGTTTGTCAGCAAAATGTCCGAATATTTTGTCGGCAGGGAAGTCCTGTTAAACAATGAGCAGGTTGGAATAATAATTACAATCAATCCGGATGATTTATCAAAACCGGTGATTGGCATTGAAGACAAGCAATATAATCTATCTGAAAAAGAAGAACTTGAGGTAATTGAAATTCATTGATGTTAAGTTTTCATGCGGAAGTTGCAATAATGTCGAGGGTGTTTCAGAGAATGAAACATCCTTTTTATTTTATTTGTATTTTTGTATAAATATGATATGATTTGTCTTGCGTATGTATTTTTCTATATTTTTGATTTTTGATAAGCAGATAAAATATAATTAATAAGTGGAGGGCAGTTATGAAATCAAAAATGACGTATCATGAGAATTTAAATGAGCTTCATGTTGGAACCGAAAGTGAGCATTCATATTTTATTCCTTTTGGAGTAAGTCAAGACCCGTTTGGCTATAGGGAGAGCTCTGAGCGTTTTGAGCTTCTAAATGGTGAATGGTATTTTAAGTATTATGACAGTTTTGCCGATCTGGAGGATTTTATCCCCGATTTGGCGATTGACGGGAAAACAATTTCGGTCCCTTCAAATTGGCAGCTGCACGGATATGACAAGCCGCAGTACACGAATATTCGATATCCGATACCCTACGATCCTCCTTTTGTACCGGATGATAATCCGGTCGGAGTATATCAAAAAACTTATAATTATTGTCCGGATGATGAGGACAGGATATTGGTATTTGAAGGGGTGGATTCCTGCCTGTACCTTTTTGTCAACGGCGAATTCGTCGGATATACACAGGTTTCCCATTCCACCTCGGAGTTTAATATTACCTCGTATTTACATGAGGGTGATAATACTCTTGCCTGTGCTGTCCTGAAATGGTGCGACGGGACTTATCTTGAGGATCAGGATAAATGGAGAATGTCAGGGATTTTCAGAGACGTTTACATATTATCAAGGCCAAAAAGGCGACTAAGGGATTACAGGATTTTTACCGAATTGTCAAATGATTATAGCATGGCTAAAATCAGCATCAATCTTGATACCGATGTACCATGTGAGCTGAACCTGTATGATGCTGAAGGCATGCTTCTGCATAATTCCGTAACTGATAAGAATACTGTTATTACGTTAAGCAAACCGGTATTATGGAACGCGGAAAATCCGTATCTTTATTCACTTACAATTAAAACCGACAAAGAGATCATAGGTGAAAAAATCGGTATACGTGATATTAGAATAGAAAATGGAAAGCTTTTAGTCAACGGGGTTGCCATAAAGCTTAAAGGCGTAAACAGGCATGACAGCTATTGTGATACGGGCTACTATGCTTCAAGGGAACAGATGCTAAGGGATTTACAGCTCATGAAGTCATTGAACGTAAATGCGGTTAGAACGTCACATTATCCCAATTCGCCGCTGTTCTACCAGTTATGTGACGAACTGGGGTTATATGTGATAAATGAAGCGGACATCGAAGCCCATGGAGTGGTCGAGGTTTATAACACCTTCGAATGGAAAAACGGATACAACGGTATTGCGCTGATTGCTTCTGATGAAAGGTTTAGGAAGGCAATTTTGGACCGTGTCAACCGCCTTGTAACAAGAGATATAAACCGCCCGTGCGTGATTATGTGGTCGCTGGGAAATGAAAGCGGTTACGGGACCAACTTCCTGGAAGCGGTAAAAATGGTCAAAGCCATGGACCCGTACAGGATTGTCCATTATGAAAGCACACACAGGCTGGATGATACGCCTACGGAAGTGTTTGACATCGTTTCGATCATGTACCCGCCGACTGAATGGATGAAGAATGATTTTCTTGGCAATAAGGATGAAAAACGTCCGCTGGTGCTGTGCGAATACTGCCACGCCATGGGAAACGGCCCCGGTGACCTTGAGGATTACTGGCAGGTCATATATTCCAATGACAGGTTCTGCGGCGCGTTTGTGTGGGAATGGTGTGACCACGGCATTTTCATGGGCTATGCGGAAAACGGCAAGGCAATGTACTATTACGGCGGTGATTTCGGAGAGAAGATTAATGATGGGAATTTCTGTATAGACGGACTTCTATACCCTGACAGGACACCCCATACGGGCGCTCTTGAAATGAAAAATGTGTATAGGCCTGTAAGGGTCAAGCCGGTTGACACGGATGAAGGCGTTTTTGAATTTACAAATACATTTGACTTTACCAATGCCAATGTACTTGACTGTACATATGAGGTAACGGATAACACCGGCGTGATTTTAACAGGAAAAGCAGAGCTTGACATACCGCCCAAATCATCAAGGACAATCAAGATAAACAACCTCCCGGGCAAATCCGACAGAAGCCAATACATACGATTCATATTTACAAGAAAGGGTGAAGAGGTTGGATTTGACCAGATAACCCTTTATAAGGCCGAACGCAGTGTTGAATTAAAACGTGAGGGATTGCCGATTGACGTAAAGGATGACGGAAAGGACTACATAATCAGCGGAAATGGCTTCAGCTTCAGCGTCTCAAAGAGAACCGGCATGATAACCTCCTACGTCAAAAACGGCAGGCAGCTGCTTGATAAACCGGCTTCCTACAATTTATTCAGGGCGCCTACGGATAATGACACACACCGGGATAAATGGTATAAGCTGCATTTAGACAATCTTGCGGTAAAGCTGTATGAAATAGCTTGTGAAAAGGAGGACGGCTGTGTAAAGGTTAAAGCAGTGCTGTCCTTAAGCGGGCCGGTCTATGAACCTGCAGCAAGAATAAAGGTATGCTACGCCATAAACGGCAGCGGGGATATCATGATAAGTACGGATGCCAAGATCCACAAGGATTTGAAATACCTGCCCAGGTTTGGATTAAGGTTCTTCCTTCCGAAGGAATTCGAAAAGGTTAGTTATTACGGCTATGGGCCATACGAAAGCTATATTGACAAACATCAGGCAAGCTATATTGGGCTGTTTGAGGCTAATGTTTCGGAGCTTCATGAGGATTACATAAGGCCTCAGGAAAACGGTTCACATTATGGCTGCGAATATATGAGCGTTTCAGACGGTGACCTGACAATCCGCATAACAAGCGGCAGGGATTTCTCATTCAACTGTTCCCATTATACACAAGAAGAACTGACGTCGAAAAGGCATAATTATGAGCTTGAAGAGAGCGGTCATACCATATTGTGCGTTGACTATATGATGTCTGGAGTAGGTTCCTCATCCTGCGGACCGGAGCTCTTGGAGAAGTACCGGCTGAGCGAAAAAGATATTCGATTTGACATCCTGATATCCGTGAATTAATATAATCTGCCAATTACTGTCCATAATACGATTGCTGATACAAAGACACCGCCGATTTTTTAGTAAATGACTGCTAATTTTTTCATTTTAAATAAGCAGATTAATTCCTATAATAAGACGCGAAGCGTATGGCTTAAATTATAATTGGACAGGAGGTACATATGGACAGGCAAAAGTATCTTGATGAGATCAATAATGTTATTAGCCGGGGAAGGTTTAAGGACGACTGGGAGTCCCTGAACGGTTACCAGGTACCCGAGTGGTACCGCAATGCGAAGTTCGGCATATTTATCCACTGGGGCGTATACTCTGTGCCCGCGTTCGCAAATGAGTGGTATCCAAGAAACATGTATATTCAGGGCACCCCGGAATTCGAGCATCACAGGAAAACCTACGGGGAACACAAGGACTTCGGGTACAAGGATTTTATACCGCTCTTTAAAGCTGAGAAGTTCAATCCTGACGAATGGGCTGATGTTTTTAAAGAAGCCGGTGCCCGCTACGTCATACCGGTAGCGGAGCATCACGACGGATTCCAGATGTACCGAAGCGAGTTGTCCCGTTTTAATGCTTATGAAATGGGGCCGAAGCGCGACATACTTGGGGAGCTTAAAAATGCCTTTGAGAAGAGGAATCTTGTATTCGGAGCTTCCTCACACCGCATTGAGCATGCGTTCTTTATGTCCCACGGAAAGGAATTTGAAAGTGATATAAAGGAACCGCTGAGCCTGGGAGACTTTTACTGGCCTGCAATGCCGGAGCCGGAACTTCATGATATATATTCGCCGGCTCCGCCAAAGGAATTTTTAGACGACTGGCTGCTTCGCACCTGTGAGATAGTGGATCGTTATCAGCCGCGGATTGTATACTTCGATTGGTGGATCCAGCACCATTCCATGAAACCGTACCTAAAGAAATTTGCGGCATATTATTATAACCGGGCTGAAGAATGGGGGATACCGGCTACAATTAATTACAAGCATGATGCCTTCATGTTCGGCTCAGCCGTGGTTGATATTGAACGGGGACAGTTTGCGGATGTAAAACCGTTCTTCTGGCAGACGGACACTGCGGTGGCGAGAAATTCATGGTGCTATACGGAAAACAATGATTACAAGACCGCCAGGGAAATTATCTGCGACCTTGTTGATATAGTAAGCAAGAATGGAACTATGCTCTTGAACATCGGCCCGAAAGCGGACGGTACGATTCCTGACGAGGATAAGAAAATCCTGCTTGATATCGGCCGCTGGCTCAAGGTTAACGGTGAAGCCATCTATAATAGCAAGGTATGGAGAGTGGCACAGGAAGGCCCTACCGGTATAGAAGAGGGGCAGTTTACCGACGGGAAAACCAAGGTGTTTACTTCTGAGGATATCCGTTTTACCGTGAATGGCTCAAGCATTTATGCAACGGTGCTTAATTATCCTGAAGACGGCAGGGTCAATATAAAGTCCTTTGCTTACAGCAGGCCTTATTTTAGCGGGATTATCAAGGATATTTCAGTCCTGGGATTTGATGAAAAGCCTGTTTGGGAACGGAATGGAGAAGCATTAAGCATTTCAACCAAGAATGTAAAAAGCGACATGCCTGTGGTTTTCAAAATTACGCTTGAGTAATGATGTCAAGACGGTCCTTGACATCATTAGGCTTAATATAATTCTTAAATGTGTATTCGAAGGGAGAAATCATGGGGAAGATACTTATACTTGAGAATAAGCTGGTATTTGAGCGTAAGGATGAGCTAATGGTAATAGAGGCATATGGTGAGAATTGCCTGCGCTGCCGGATAACAAGAAATTCAAAAATATCTGATGAATCATGGACGCTCCTGCCGCCGAAGGCCGCGCCTGACTGTACGGTAAATGGTGACGAAAAGGAAGCAATTATTTCAAACGGCATGATATCGGCTAAAATCGAGGCGGGTAATTTTTGGTATGGTGGAGTTGTTACATATTTTAGAAAAGGGAAGCAGATTTTACGCACCAAATTTGAAGGAGATTATACCTCCAATTATGTCCACAGGGAGGGAGACCATTACCAGATCAAAGTAATCTTTAGTGCAAATGACGGTGAGCATTTTTACGGTTTAGGGCAGGAACAGGAGGATTTCTTTGACCGTAAAGGGACTACCTGTAATTTGCTGCATTATAACACGAAATCCGCCCTGCCTGTCATATATTCATCTCTTGGATACGGGTTTTTATGGAATAATCCGGCCCCGGGACGCTGTGAACTGACGAAAAACCATACCATGTGGGTGGCGGACAGCGCCTACCAGGCGGATTACCTTGTATATGCAGGAGAAACTCCGGCAGATGTAATGAAAATCTACTGTGATTTAACCGGTTACGCGCCGGAATTTCCGGAATGGGCGGCCGGCTTCTGGCAATCAAAGCTTCGTTATGAATCCCAGGAGGATGTACTGGCGGTTGCAAGAGAGTATAAGAAGCGGGGCATACCTTTGGATGTTATAGTGATAGATTTCTTCCATTGGACGGAGCAGGGAGAATGGAAATTCGACCCGAGATACTGGCCCGATCCGAAGGCTATGTTTGATGAGCTTGAAGAATTAGGCATTCATCCGATAGTTTCCGTATGGCCGACCATAAATCCAAAAAGTGAAAACTATCATGAAATGAGCGAGGGCAATATGCTTGTCCGTACAGAGAATGGCCAGTACGGCATATTTGAGTTCCACGGGCAGCAGACCTTTATTGATGTTATGAATCCTAAAACCGCGCGGTTTGTATGGGATAAGCTAAAGAATAATTATTATGACTATGGCGTTCGGAGTTTCTGGCTCGATGAGGCGGAGCCCGAGGTTCATCCGCAGCAATTTGCGAATCTTAAGTTTTATCTGGGAAACGGCGCTCAAACCGCACTGTTGTATCCATATTATTATGCTAAAATGATTTATGAAGGATTAAAGGAAGAAGGAGAAGACAAAATAGTATCCTTGATTCGTGCGGCATATCCCGGGATACAGAAATACGGGGCGGCAGTATGGAATGGAGACATTCTGTCGACTTTTGAGGCGTTAAGAATGAGTGTAAAATCCGGCTTGTCTATGGCAATGTGCGGTATTCCATGGTGGAACTCGGATATTGGCGGATTCCTGATGGGTGACACCGAGAGTGAGTATTTTAGAGAGCTAATAGTTCGATGGTTCCAGTTCGGGTTATTCAGTCCAATAATGAGATTGCATGGGTTACGGCAGAGACAGGAGAACTATAAATCGCGTCATCCGGGTATCATTGAGGAGAGCGGCGGAGACAATGAGATCTGGAGCTTCGGGGAGAGTAATTATCCAATACTTAAAAATTTAGTTGAGCTTAGAAGCAGAATGAAGCCTTATACGCTAAAATACATGGACATTGCGAGCAAGACAGGCAAACCCATAATGAGGCCCATGTTTTTTGATTATTACCAGGATGAGATTTGCTATACGCTTGATGACCAGTATATGTATGGGGAGGAAATACTGTTCGCTCCGATTGTTGAGCGCGGGCAGGAACAGCGCACGGTTTACCTTCCCGAAGGCAATTGGATAAATGTATTTGATAAAAAAACATATTCCGGCCAACAGACAATAACATGCCGCGCAAGGCTTCATGAGTTCATCGCATTTGTTAAAGAGGGAAGCGATGCTCTTCAGATATTTGACAACGTACTAAAATAACGCTGCTTTATCAGTTAGATAATGTATGCTGAATACTGCGTAATAATACTGTCGGGATAGAAAAGGGGATGAGTAATGGACAAGAACAAATTTGCGCCAACACCGCCGATGGGCTGGAACAGCTATGACTATTACGACACAACCGTTAATGAAGAGCAGGTCAAGGCAAACGCGGATTACATGGCGAAGCATTTGAAGGATTATGGCTGGGAGTATATTGTTGTCGATATCCAGTGGTATGCTCACGCTGCCGGAAGCCAAAGAGACAGGTATCAGTACATACCCTTCGGCAAAGTTGAAATAGACGAATACTCCAGGCTTCTTCCCTGTCCAGACCGTTTTCCGTCATCTGCAGGAGGCAGGGGATTCAAGCCGTTGGCCGATTATATCCACAGCCTCGGGCTTAAGTTCGGCATTCATATTATGAGGGGGATACCGAGGATAGCGGCACACAATCATATGAAAATCTACGGAACCGACCGCACCGCAAATGAAATCGCCGACCCGTCATCCATTTGTTTCTGGAACCCGGACATGTACGGTGTAAATCCCGCCGCAGAAGGAGCCCAGGAATACTATAACTCGATATTCAGGCTTTATGCCGACTGGGGTGTTGATTATATAAAATGTGACGACATATGCAGGCATGACATGCCGTCGGCCGAGCAGGAAACAATAATGATACACAAGGCGATACTTAACAGCGGGCGCCCTATGGTACTGAGCTTGTCACCCGGACCGGCACGAATAGAAAAAGCATGGCACTATGAGAAATACGCCAACATGTGGCGGATAACGGACGACTTCTGGGACCACTGGCCTCTCCTTCTTAATATGTTTGAAAGATGCGAGCTGTGGCAGAACCATGTATCCGGGGGATGCTACCCCGACTGCGATATGCTGCCTCTGGGATACATAGGCAAAGGCTTTAACGACGAGCGGTATACCAGGTTCACAAAGGACGAGCAGATAACCATGATGACCCTGTGGTGCATTTTCCGTTCGCCGCTTATGGTGGGAGCGGAGCTTACAAAGCTCGATGACTGGACCTTAAAACTGCTTACAAATAAAAAGGTGCTTCGGCTTATAAGCCGTTCCGCCGGGGCAAGACAGGTAATGCGGGATAAAAATCAGGCAGTGTGGCTGTCAAGGGACACGGAAAAGGATGTCCTGTACCTGGCACTGTTCAACTTAAGCGACAATGAACGTATGGTGGGCATATCATCATGCGAAATAGGCTTGGACACCTTTATGGGCCATACACTGGAAGAGCTCTGGACCGGTGAAATCATGCAGGGCAAGGAAGACACATTCAAAACAGCAATCCCGCCTCACGGAGCGAGATTATACGCAATTCAATAAAATTACAATAATTTATAATTATAATCAAATCATTGAAGCTATGTATGAAAATTTATATAAAGCCGTCCGGAAGAAGTCGGGGATATCGGGGGTTACCGTAATGCACCCTTGGAAGAACAGGTGGCTTTGGTTTGTTGTGTCACAGGCGGACATTTAAATGTCCGGACGGTGACATTCAAACCAAAGCCTATATTTATAATGCTAAATAAATTTGATTTGTATCAATTTCTTTTTTTAGTTTCTTTGGTAGAATGGTATCTGGAAATACAACCAGTATATTTAAAATGGGGGATGAAAATGGCAGCCGGCAGGTATAATAAAGAATTAAAGAAAAATATAAAGATGCTGAAGCAATATGTGCCCATTGTGGACCGCGTTCATGGAAATCACCATCCGGAGTTTCATGATGTCCGCCGGGTGTTTGAAGAAATGATGCGAAAAATGGACGATGCAGGGAGCATTAAGCCTGAATTGGACAGTGAGTTTATGCAGCTTCGTGAGATTACCGGCAATTATACCGTACCGGAAGGGGTCTGTGAGACCTATGAAGCCGTGTACAGGATGCTGTCCGGGTTGGATGAGGCATATTATGATTCATAAGATAATGAAACATTGTTTTTATGTCACCACATATGAAAGAGGGACGATGCAATGCAGGGATTCGTTAAGCATATATTGATAAGAAAAAACCGTATTATGACGGCATGCGGCATGTTGACGGCGGCGGCATTTGTTATAAAATGGGCAACCGGAGACATGGTCATGTTTGAACGGATTTTAATCCTTTCTTCCGTACTTGGCGTTCTTCCCATAGCCGTTCAGGCCGTCCGGGCCCTCAGGGTGAAGGTTGTCAGCATAGACGTGCTTGTCACAATCGCCGTTATTGGCGCGTTTATCATAGAAAGCTACGAGGAATCGGCTATCGTGACGTTTCTCTTCCTGTTTGGGGCGTACCTGGAACAGCGCACCCTTAATAAAACCAGGTCAGCCATAAAGACTCTGACGGAGATGGCTCCTGAAAGCGCCCTTAAGAAAACAGGCGGCGGTGATTTTATCGAGGTGGATGTGGACGAGGTTGATGTGGGAGATATCCTTCTTGTGAAAACCGGTGCCAAGGTTCCGGTTGACGGGACTGTGTTATCTGGGGAAGGGTATGTTAATGAAGCAAGCATAACGGGCGAACCGATTCCGGTGGAAAAGGGACAGGGCTCGAAGGTATATGCCGGTACCATTATGGAAAACGGTACGATTCAGATTGTTGCGGATCGTGTTGGTGAAGATACAACTTTCGGTAAAATTATTGAGCTGGTGGAGGAAGCCCAGGATTCAAAGTCGGAGGCGGAACGTTTTATTGACAGCTTCTCCAAATACTATACCCCGGCAGTGCTTGTGCTGGCCGCCGCTGTATGGCTGGTATCAAGGGATGTTGAGCTTGCAATAACAATTCTTGTCCTTGGCTGCCCCGGGGCATTGGTCATAGGTGTCCCCGTATCCAATGTGGCGGGTATAGGAAACGGCGCGAGGCATGGAATATTGTTAAAGGGCAGTGAGGTCATTCACAGTTTCAGCCGCGTTGATACCATGATATTTGATAAGACGGGAACCCTGACTATTGGGAAACCCGCAGTTATTGACACTGTGTACTATACAGAAGACAAGAATGAGGTTCTTGCCTATACTGCAAGTATAGAAAGAGAGTCGAACCATCCGCTGGCAAAAGCGGTTATGGAGTATATAGGCGAAACGTCATTTTACCCTGTTGAAAGCACCGAAGTAGTCAAGGGTGCGGGAATAGTTGCGGAAGTATCCGGGCACAGGGTGGCGGTCGGCAATATTTCCCTGATGGAAAGGGAAAATATTAAGCCGGATTCCAAAATGCAAAACGACATTGAAAGGTTTTTGGAAAGTGGGTATTCGCTGGTTCTTGCTGCTGTTGACGGAAGACTTGCAGCTTTATTGGGAATAAGGGATCAGGTAAGGCCTGATGTCAAGAAGGAGCTTGACAGGCTGAAAAAGCTTGGAGTAAAGAATCTTGTGATGCTGTCCGGTGATAACCAAAAAACCGTGGAAGCAGCGGGACGAAATCTCGGGCTTACGCAAGCTTACGGCAATATGCTTCCCGAGGACAAGTCGTCATTTATACAGGAGCTGAAAGATCAAGGCCGAACCGTTGCTTTCGTAGGGGACGGGATTAATGACAGCCCGTCCCTGGCGACAGCCGATATAGGCATTGCGATGGGAAGCGGAACCGATGTGGCGATTGAGACCTCTGATGTGGTGCTTATGAACTCCGATTTAAGCCGGTTGTCACACGCACTGGGCTTATCAAAAGCCATTGTAAGGAACATGAGGCAGAACATCGTCATAGCAGTAGGAGTTGTAATCGTTCTTTTTGCCGGCGTGTTCTTCAGCGAATGGGTCGGCATGTCCGTGGGAATGCTGGTGCATGAAGCCAGTATACTGGCGGTTATACTCAACGGTATTAGACTTTTGTCTTTCAGCCCCGGAAAAAAGAGCAAACTTAGGTTATAATCAGGAAATGAAAGGAGATTGTTATTATGAAAAAGGCATCAATTCAACTTGAAGGTCTGGCATGCCCGTCATGTATGCAGAAGATTGAAAGAGCGGTTAAAAGTCTGGACGGCGTTGACAAAGACACATTAAAGGTATTATTTAATTCAAGTAAGGTCAAGCTTAATTTTGACGAAAGCAAGCTGACAATAAATCAGATTGAAAATGCAATTGAGAATATGGGCTATGAGGTAATTAAATCCAGTGTTAAGTAAGTTTAAAAGCTGTCCCAATTGATACGGTGTCTGAAAGTCCTTAACCGGTATCGGTTGGGGCTTTTTTTATTAGAAATATTAGAAAAATCACGATATTGTAACTAAAAATGATCATAATTGTACTATATTTTATGTTAATAACTTATTATAGTTAATTGATATCAATAAATTATTATAGGAGAAAGGATTGGGGTAATTATGAGTAAAAGAAAAGCATTTGGTATGCTGATGGTAATTGTAATGTGTGCATCTATATTTAACGGTTTTTTATTCAGGACAGAAGCTATGGCAGCAGAAGACGGACTGGTCGTTCACCTTAAATTCGATGACGACCTCACAGACTCATCCGGAACCGGTAACGATGCTGTCTGTGAATATGGCAAGATTACCTATGAAGACGGTATTCATGGGAAGTCTGCCGTATTTAACGGTAAGAGCTATATCGAAATTCCTGACAGTGACAGCTTGGATCTGTCAAAGCTGACCATATCATTATGGGTTTACAAATTAACTCCACTGGAAGATTATGACAGGATACCCTATGTATATAAAGATAAGGACGAGGATCATTGGACTGTTCCATATAGGCTTTATGAACATGGAGATAACACACCTTTATTATACATGCATGGGGATGATACTGATCTTGATCAGTTTGAATTAAGAGGTGCATCCATTGATGCCAGAAAATGGTTTCTTCTTACCGCAACCTTTGATGGAAAAGAAGCAAGAATATATGAAAACGGCGTGCTTTTGAGAAAACAGAATATTGGGGGAGCTCCTTCGGCAACTCTAGGTACTCTGTTTATTGGACTGGACGAAGATGGAAGAACCTGTTTTAAAGGCAATATGGATGACTTAAGAATATACAACCGTGCATTATCTGCTAAAGAAGTAGAAGCTCTATATGATGCCGGTATGGAAGAAAGTCCTGAACTCCTTACTCAGAAGAATGCATTGGTTGCACACTATAAATTCAACGGCAATTTAAAGGATGCATCAGAATTTAAAAACAATGCAGAGCTTGCTGCAGGGAAGATAACATATGTAGAAGGCAAGAACGGCAAAGCAGCCACATTTAAGAAGGGGACTTATTTGGAGGTAGCTGATAATACCAGTCTTGATTTTGACGAAGGATTTTCCGTGACAGTATGGCTTAAACCAACTGACGACAAGAATATAATGTCTGTATTAAACAGACCGGGAGTAAGTACATCGGGAAATCCGGATGACATCAATTATCGTTTGAATATGGCGCACGACTATTTTGACTTCGATTACACACCTTTTGATTATCAAACCGGAAATATCGGTTACAGGTATGCCAGAGATGCCAGCATGAAGAATAAATGGATACACATTGGAGTTACTTATGATACCAAGGAAATACGCTGGTACTATAACGGCAAGCTGGCTAAAAAGGAAAAGGTGACTGATTACAGCGGCAATTATATGGCTCATGCTTTTGGTGATTTGATGATAGGCTCGGATGGCGATTTCTTCTTTGTGGGCTCTATGGATGAGCTAAAGCTATACAACTACAAGCTGTCTGCCAAAGAGGTCGAGGCAGATTATAAAGAAGTAGACAGCCTATCCATAAGTAAGGATAATTCAAGTAAAATAACGTCATTAAAGAAGGGAAACACCGTAACGTTAAAGGTTACAAGGAAATATGTCGAAACCGGAAAGAGTTCGACCATTACCAAGGACTTAACCTTTAAGACATCCAACAGCAAGGTGTTTACTGTATCCAGCAAAGGCGTTATAAAAGCCGTAGGCAAAGGAACGGCTACATTGACGATAACCCATGGAGGAATAAGCAAAACCTACAAGGTTACGGTAAAATAAATCAATATTATAATCTGGAGACTCTTATACCAGTTGCAGCGCCGGTTTATATATTGCAAAAGGAATATTTACATGGTTAACCCATATAAATATTCCTTTTCTCTGTTACAGCCTTATAAATATCTGCAGAAATCCATATTGTATTCTGCTACATGAATATATTCAATATCAACAGTTCGGCAAAACCGACCACCCAGGCTATGGTTGTAGATATGGACCACACCCGGATCTGCTCCTTGGTTTCGGTTATTCCGCTTAACCGGTTTACGACCCAGTAGAAGCTGTCGTTAAAATATGAAAAGAACAGTGAGCCAATGCAGGCGGCAAAGGCACCCAGCAGCATGTTCCCCCCTGCGGCTTCCACTATCGGGGCGGTGATACCTGCGGAGGTAATCATGGCTACCGTACCGGAACCCTGTACGAAGCGGACCAGGGTGGCTATGATAAACGGCAGGATTATGATGGGAAGCGATGTGGCAGCCATTCCTTTCGCAATATAATCACCGACTCCCGCCGATTTTATTACTTGGCCCAGGGCACCGCCTCCGCCTGTTACAAATATTATAATACCGGCGGATTTCATGCTGTCCTCAAGTTCATTTATAACATCTTTCCTGCTCCTGTGTGTTGTAAGTGTGTAAATCGATATCAGCAGGCCTATGGCAACCGCAATAACCGGTTCTCCAAGGAAAATGAGGGCTTTATAAAAGCCTTCCGTTAAGCCCAAAGCTTTTAAGGTTGTATTGAGCAATATCAGGATTATTGGAAATATCAAAGGGAGGAATGACAAAAACGCCGATGGCATCTTATGCCTTTCATCAAGCTGTTCATCATAAGAAGGCTTCTGATAACCCGGTCTTACCCATGTGTCCTGTTCTTCTCCGGGAAGTTGATATATCTTCCTGTTCATGTATTTTGCATACAAGGTGACTGCGACAGTCATTGGGATGGCTAAGAAGATACCTATTAATATAAATTGGCCGACATCCACACCGAAGGTACCCGCGACACCCAATGGGCCGGGAGTCGGAGGGATAAGCGAATGGGTGATGACAAGACCGCCGGCAAGTGAAATAGCAAGTGCTACTATTGATTTTTTAGTTTTACGGGAAAGCGCCTTTGCCAGAGGGGACAGGATGACGAATCCGGAATCGCAGAATATCGGTATTGATACCAGGAATCCTGTAATGGAAAGTGCCCATTCTTCCCGGCCTTTGCCAAACAGCCTGAGAAAGGTCCGCGCCATCCTTTCAGCCGCGCCTGACAGCTCGAGCATTTTTCCCATCATAACACCAAAGCCTATAATAATACCAATGCTTCCTAGGGTGTTGCCGAAACCGGTGGTGATTGCGCTGACAGTGGCCGACGGTTCGAGCCCTCCCACAAGCCCTACGATTACGGCAGAAATTATTAATGCCAAAAATACATGAATCTTTGTCCTTAGTATCATGAAAATAAGTGCAAGTATTCCGACACCTAATCCAATAAGCATTTGCGAACCTGATACGTTTTCCATATTCCGTCGTTTGATGTATTTAGCAGCTAATACATCATTGCTCTCCTTTCCTTCAAGTTTGTTTTTGATTAGTAAAATACGGTGAGTATTTGGCGGCTATAAGAATGGCTTCCGCCATGCTTACTTCGCTGGCAATGCCTTTTCCTGCTATGTCCATCGCGGTTCCATGGTCGACCGAGGTACGGAGAATAGGCATGCCGCCCGTGATGGATATGGTCCTTTCAAAATCCAAGGTTTTTGTGGCAATATGGCCCTGGTCATGATATAAGGACAGCACGCTGTTGAAGCGGCCCTTAAGAGCCAGGTGGAATACCGAGTCGGCGCCGATGGGGCCGGCAACATCGTATCCTTCCGCACGCAGTTCTTCAACAGCCGGGATTATGTGATTCACTTCCTCGTCACCGAACAGGCCGTGTTCGCCGCTGTGGGGATTCAGGCCTGCAACGGCCATTGTGCCATCCTGTACTCCAAGGGTTTTCAGTACCTCCTTGCATCTTTTCACATAATCCTTGATTCTCTCTTTTGTAACCATGTCACAGGCTTTTCTTAAGGATACATGACGGGTGAGAAAGAACACTCTCAAACCACGGACTTCGAACATGGTCAGAGGATCTTTTGTACCGGTCAGTTCGCCAAATATCTCGGTATGACCAATGAAATTAATATTTCCGGCCTTCAAGGCTTCCTTGTTAATCGGAGCGGTAGCTACGGCATCCACTTCGCCGGATTTGGCAAGCTCAATGCTTTTTTCAATATATTCATAAGCCGCCTTGCCGCACATGCCGCTGATTTCACCAATTCTAAATTCATTCATATCAACATTGTCCAAATCAATCAAATTCAGGACATTTTCTTCATACATGCCCTCATCCGGATTTTGGACAATATTCAGTTTCAACGGAGACTTTGTAAAAGCCATCGCATCCTCAATAACCTTTCTGTCCCCTATTATGATGCAGCGGGCCTTTTTAAAAACTTCTTTATCTGCAGCTGCCTTAACTGCAATTTCCGGTCCTATTCCTGCCGGATCGCCGATCGGTACGGCTATTAATGGTTTCATATCGGACACCTTCCCTTTTGTATTTTTATTATTTGTAGTTTTTCCAATTAATATTTATATTGTATATCTTTTTCTTGCATATTTACAATTTATATAAATAATTTTTCCTTCAGGTAATGGATGCACCTGCTTAATGCGTCCTTGTCTCCGGCCATACCGCCCTTTGTAACAATCTTCAGCCCGTCGAATTCACCGCCGATAAATTCTCCATAGGAAGCAAGAGGCACCACCTCGTCCAGGAGCCGTATACCGCAGGTCTGAAATCTTTTGCTTACGGCAACGGTAATATCACCGCCGCTGGTGTAAAGGCCTTTAAAATCGGGATTCCCGGTTAATATACGGTGTGTGATTTCAGCCATGGAATTGTTGATGAAATTGCTTATATCCTCCGCCGCAAGGTTATAATGAATTGCATAGCTGTCCAAGTCCAGCCTGTTCTCCGGCATGATGCCGTTTCCAATAACGGTGCATACTTCATTATTTTGGCATTTGCCAAGTATTTCGTCCACAACCCGGTTTATTTCCGTTTGTCTTCTTTCCGCGCTTTCAACAAGCTCCCTTGTATCCACGAACACATTCAGGACCTCCTGGGACAGGAACAATTCGTCCACCTGCAGTCTTGCCACCTCGTTAACGCTGCCGATTACCGCAAGGATTTTGTTCCTGCTTTTTAACGCATTGGGGGTAATAAGCTTTCTTGATACGGTTGCGGTGAATGTGCCGGGGTCAACCGCAACAAAACGGACGCCGCTGTCAATTACTCCGCTTGCTATGACATCCAGATCATCCCTGGATATGCAGTCGAAGATAATTATCCTGACACCTTCCCGTTTATATTCATTTATTTTTTTTGAGATATGGTCCTTTCCCCTCATAATGTCACCGATAAACAGGGATGTGACCGGGTATTTCGTCTGATTTTCAAATATTTCCCTGACGGAGGAGGTTTTGACCGGGTTTTTGGGGTCTGCGGCAGCCGCCGTCTTATGAAGCGGAACGGAATTGACCAGCATGTATCCTCCGGATACAATGCGGTTGGCCTCGGGGAAGCATGGTGCCGCTATTGCGATATAATCGTCTCCCAGTGCGTCCAAAATGGCATCGGTTTCGATTCCTACATTGCCTCTTAACGTACTATCGATGCGCTTGGAATACACCAGGACATCATCACTCTTAAGAAGCATTGCCACATTATGGACGCGGTTATATGCTACGGACGGGTCCACCGCACGGCTTTCGGTCGGGTATATTATGCAGTTGCTTTCAGACAGCAGCTTTAGGTCCAGCCTTTCCGAGTTCAGTACGGTATATGCGCTGAAGTTTGATTTTCTAAGCAAAACACCGGTTGCATTGGCACCGGTTAGGTCATCTGCGATTACCACACATTGTGCCATATTATAATTCTCCTATAAGTTCATTAATGCTATGATTCATTTTTTCCAATTCCTTATAAATAAATACCCTGCAGGCAGGATCTTTATAATTTTTAACTTATTAGAGGAGTTGCCCAGGGGATTCTCTTTTTCAAGATTTGTAAATACAATGCATGTCTCGAAAAGAAATAGATATATTATCATTTATCTTTTATTATAGAAAATAAAATAGTAAGAAATAGAACTGTAACAGATTAAGCTTAAGCAACCATGAATATATAATAAATTTGGAAAGGAGGACGGAAATGCATGATGTAGAGCAGACAATAATGAACATTATCGCCTATTCTGGTGAGGCCAAAAACTTGGTTTATTCTGCATTAGACCTAGCACAGAATGACGATAAGGAAGGAGCACTTAAGCTTATTGGCGAGGCAAAAGAGAAGCTTCAGGAAGTGCATAAGATCCATTCGACACTTTTGGCAAGTGATTTTCTGGATGCACTTGACAATAAGTATTTCTTCCTTCTTATTCATGCGGAAGATATATTTATGTCATCAATGAGCGAGTGCGAACTAGTTTCAAGGCTACTAAACAATCCCAAAAAAGGAGGGCTCACATGAAAATAGCAGTTATCGGTGCAGGAAGCACTTATACACCGGGTCTAATTGCCAGATGGACTGACACCAAGCGTGACAGGATACCCGTCACGGAGTTTTGCTTGTATGATATCAACAGTGAGAGACTGGACATCGTCGGTAATTACATAATTGAAACTGCAAAAAGGACTGTTCCGGAACTTAAGGTAACAAAGACCACTAATTTAGAGAAGGCAATTGAGGGAGCAAGCTTTGTAATTATTCAAATACGTGCCGGATTAAACACGCAGAGACTGATTGATGAGCGGATCTGTGTAGAACATGGCTTTGTCGGGCAGGAGACAACGGGTCCTGCAGGATGGGCATTGGCATTAAGGCAAATACCGGCTGTTATTGAGATTGCTAAAGCAGTTGAAAGAATCAGCCCTGACGCATGGATAATCAGTGTTGCCAATCCGGCCGGAATCCTGGCGGAAGCGCTAATTAAATATGGGCATAAGAAGTCAATCGGAATGTGTCATGGAGGATATTACCCGAGGCAGCTATTCTCTCAGCTTCTTGGAGTCGACATGTCAAGGATTGACTATGACTACTATGGCTTGAACCACGTTGCGTGGATACCGAACATATACGTTGACGGTCAAAGGCTTCCTGAAGAGAAAAATGTTGAAATAGCAAAAAGAATTTACGCGGATTGGGCTGAACACGAGCTGACTCTCCCCCAGAGCTTTGCGGAAGATTATTGCCCGCCTATAACAGTTCATCACTATATGAGAGAATTTTTCATGCATGATGAAGTGGTGGCCGAGATGAAGAGGACAAATACCACTCGTGCCACAAGGGTTATAGAGATTGAAAAGGCCTGCCTGGACTATTATAAAAAGAATTGCGGCATTAAATTTGACATACCGCCGGATTTAAGCAGAAGAGGCGGGGATATTGAAGACAGCAACCGTAAAAAGACAAATGATTATGGCGCTATTGGCTACTCGGACGGCTGTATGGCAATAATTGATGCTCTTTATAATGGCGGCGGCCAGGAGATAATCATAAATGTTCTTAATAAGGGAGCGCTGAATGGAATACCCGATGATGCCGTTGTAGAAGTAAGCGCGAAAATATATAAGGACAGATATGAGAGAAAGATTATGGGTGATATACCGATTTCAATCAGGGGACACATACAGATGATAAAAGCATATGAAACAATGACTGTTGAAGCAGCTATAACGGGAGACAGAAATCTTGCGTTAAAGGCACTGATGAGCAACCCCATATGTTTTTGCCATTATCAGAGAACAAAAGCTCTCTGCGATGCACTTTTGGATGCGAACAAGGATTTCCTGCCGCAATTCAAGTAAGATAAGAGAACGGTATTATTTCTTATGGAGAAGAAGATGAAAACTATATTAATGAAAGGGGTAAACTAAACATGAATAAACTGATGGACAAGCTGAACAGATGGCTGGAAGAGAAATTTATGCCGGTCGCATCAAAGATTGCCAGCAACAGGTATATGATGTCTGTAAAAAACTCTTTCTTTAGCGCACTTCCGTTTATTATGGTAGGTTCAATATTTGTTATAATTGCTTTCCTGGCTATTCCGGGGTGGGATAAAATTGTAGGGCCATATCTGAATATCCTGTATGCAGGTATGAATTTTACAAGCAACCTGTTGTCTGTGTGGATAGCGCTTTCATATGGTTATCATTTGGCTGAATACTATGAGCTGGACCCGCTGGTAGGAGCCACCTCATCATTAATGGGCTTTCTGATTGCAGCAACCAAGGTTACAGACGGCGCTATAACCATGGGCAACCTGGGAGGCGCAGGCATTTTCACAGCAATACTGATTGGTACCTTCAGTGTTGAATTATACCGCGTATGCATTAAGTATAAGATTACATTCAGAATGCCGGAGTCCGTACCGCCTAAAATTGCCACATCCTTTGGCGCTATAGTTCCAATCCTGTTTGAAGCAACAGTTTTAGCAATTATTTCTCACGGACTGAACTTTGATATTACGGAATTTATTATGCAGATTTTCAGACCTCTGGTTCTTGTTGGAGATTCACTTCCGGCCGTAATGCTTGTTGCACTTCTGGTAGCATTACTTTTCTATGTTGGTATCCAGGGCTGGACGGTGGTACTGGGTGTTATAGGGCCTATAGAATTGGCAAACATTCAAGCGAATGTCGCAGCTCATGCAGCGGGAGATGAACTGCCCCATGTACTGACCGAGCCGTTTTTTGCCGCATTTAGTTCGATAGGCGGAACAACAATGGCCGGAGCGCTTGTAATATTGCTGATGTTCTGTAAATCAAAACAGCTAAGACAGGCGGGCAAAATATCCATCATTCCGTCCTTACTGGTAAACGTAAATGAACCGGCAATGTTCAGTGTACCTACTGTTTTAAACCCGTATTTCTTTATTCCGGTAGTGTTTGTATATCCGCTTGCAGCGATGAATACATGGATTGCCATGAATTTAGGCTGGGTTACAAAGCCGTTTGTTAATGTAGCATGGAGTACACCGATGCCGTTTTACCCTTACCTGGCAACGGGCGGTGATTTCAGAGCAATTATATTGATGCTCTTCAACCTTGCAATGGGTCTTCTGATTTACTATCCATTTGTAAAAGCATATGACAAAGCGTGCTTGAAGCAGGAGCAGCAAAACAAGGATGCCCTGGAAGGAGCCGCAGCGGTCAAGTAGGCAGAGGCAGCTGTATATGAACAAGTTCACATAGTGTTTTTAAAGGCTCTGTTAACTAAGTATGAAGAAATGAGACCTGAAAGACCTTTGGTAGA
>ENA-UPAD01001176-UPAD01001176.1-bioreactor-metagenome-genome-assembly--contig:-NODE-1176-length-29586-cov-12.509397_pt1 | contig 29586 bp, 46 predicted proteins | sample MGYA00238179_ERZ772710 | MGnify/ENA primary metagenome ERZ772710 (study PRJEB29004, sample SAMN07631245) | bioreactor metagenome | isolation source: Switchgrass digestor | place: USA: Dartmouth...
TTTCATTGAGTAATTATCATTCATTTGTTATGACATTTTCCCTGACTATTGACACTGTATTTTTTACCCGCCTGCGATTCGTAATTTATATAAGCTTCTAAATTTCATTTGACAAGGTCTCCTAGCGCTGTTATATTATATCCATACACATATGAAACACAAATGTATTTAAAGAAAGGAAGTGGTTTTATAGTGAAGCGTTTTTGCGCAATGCTAATAGCTCTATTATCGATATCATTAATAGCAGGATGTAGTTCCAACAGTAATTCTTCTAATAATGCTAATACAATTAAAGTTGGCCTTAACTATGAGCTCTCCAATAGTTTAGCCCAATATGGCCAAGCCTCTGTGGAGGGCATAGAGTTAGCCGCTGAAGAAATAAATAAAGCAGGCGGTGTATTAGGAAAACAAATTGAACTTATAAAACAAGATAATAAATCCGACCCCGCCGAAGCGACCAATGTCGCTACGAAATTAGCAAAAGAAAAAGTAGTAGCCATGCTTGGGCCAGCAACATCAGGAAATGTCAAAGCCGTAAGGCCTGTTGCTACTCAAAACAAAATACCTCTCATATCAGGATCAGCTACTGCTGACGATGTGACAGTAACGGAAAATGGCGTAGCTGAATATGTATTCCGCACCTGTTTCAACGATTCTTTCCAAGGCGGAAGCATGGCAAAATTTGCCATAAATGACTTAAAGGCTAAAACGGCCGTAATGTACGTTGAAACAACATCCGATTACAGTAAAGGCCTAGCCAAAAGTTTTAAAGACGTCTTCACATCTAACGGTGGACAAATAGTCGGTGAAGAATATTATCAGTCAGGCGATAAAGATTTCCGCAGCGTATTGACTAAATTAAAAGGTTATAACGCTGACGTACTATATGTTCCAGGCTATTATAATGAAGTTGGTCTTATAATAAAACAAGCTAGGGAAATGGGAATAACTGCGCCAATACTTGGCGGAGATGGTTTTGATTCTACTGTTGTGCCACAAGAAGCCGGAAGTTCTTTAAAGGATGTTTATTTTACTAATCATTATTCCGCAGATGACAATGATTCAAAAGTTGTTGCCTTCCGCAAGGCTTTTGCAGCTAAGTACAACGGCAAAGTGCCTAATACTTTCAACGCATTAGGATACGATGAACTTTACTTCTTGGTAGACGCGATAAAGCGGGCTAATTCAACAGATCCAGTAAAGGTAAAAGATGCCCTGGCTTCTACCAAAGACTTTAAGGCTGTAACAGGAACGCTTTCTATAGACGCTAATCACAATCCGATAAAACCAGTCGTAATAGTTGAGTGGGATGGCGATAAGCAGGTGTTCGTTACAAGAATCGAGCCATAACAGCACTGCAAACCAATAATAAAACATCTGCCAAACGGGTATCTCCTGTTTGGCAATATTTATATTTATACAAGAGAGGTGAATATATTTGGCTGTATTTCTACAACAGTTGTTAAACGGGGTATCCTTGGGCAGCATATACGCTTTGTTGGCTCTTGGATATACAATGGTTTATGGCATAATGAACCTTATAAATTTCGCTCATGGTGACGTGTATATGATAGGAGCCTATATAGGTTTTGTAGCCACATCTTTGCTCGGCTTAGGATTTATACCCGCTTTATTGCTTTCCATGATAATAAGCGCTTTATTAGGGATGGCCATAGAGAAAGTGGCATACAGGCCCTTACGGAATTCTTCTCGAATAGCTTTATTAATAACAGCGATAGGTGTATCTTTGTTGCTTGAATATGTAACAATGTACATAGCCGGACCAGATACACGAAGTTTCCCTACTATATTATCTAATAAGGAATTTCATTTTATAAACGGCCAAATTACTATTAGCAGTATGCAGCTTTATATATTAGTAATATCCATAATATTAATGTTGTTATTGCAATTTATAGTACAGCGTACAAAAATAGGTAAGGCTATGCGCGCTGTATCTATGGATCAAGATGCTGCTCAACTTATGGGAATCAATATAGATACTACAATATCAGCAACATTTGCTTTGGGCTCTGCTTTAGCTGGCGCTGCTGGCATCTTAGTAGGCCTATACTATAACTCTATAGACCCGCTAATGGGTATAACTCCAGGGCTAAAGGCTTTTATAGCCGCAGTATTTGGCGGTATAGGCAGTATACCTGGAGCTATGGTAGGCGGCATGCTTCTTGGAATGATCGAAACGTTAGTAAGTGGATATTTAAACTCCAATTATAGGGATGCTGTAGCTTTTATAATACTTATTATAATACTTTTAATCAAGCCATCCGGCTTATTGGGCAAAAGCAATAGGGAGAAGGTGTGAATATGGGGAAAATGCACAATTCTTTTTGGCGCAACACTATAATCTTAGCTGTGCTGTTTACTGTTATCCAGCTTCTCATATCAACCGGTTTAATGGACCAGCACCTTCAACTGAATCTTTTCCTTTTATGTATAAATATAATATTAGCTGTAAGTTTAAACCTTATAACAGGTTTTACTGGCCAATTTTCTTTAGGCCATGCCGGCTTCATGGCAATAGGCGCATATATATCTGCCGTAATGACGCTTAAGCTTAATCTGCCATTTCCACTAGCCATAGTAACTTCAGCGATAGCTGCAGCAATCGTAGGCATACTTGTGGGTATACCTACCTTGAGGCTCCGAGGCGACTATTTGGCTATAGCTACGCTTGGTTTAAGCGAAATAATAAGGATTATAGCTCTCAACATTGACTATATAGGCGGAGCCAGCGGCCTAGCTGATATACCTCGTTATGTAAACTGGCCGTGGATATTCGCTATGACAGTAGCTACTGTAATTATAATTTATAATTTTATACATTCCTCATACGGCAGGGCCTGCATAGCTATAAGAGAAGACGACATAGCTGCAGAAGCAGTAGGTATAAATATAACGCGCTATAAAATCTTGGCTTTTACTATAGGTGCGTTCTTTGCCGGTATAGCCGGCTCACTATATGCCAATTATTTCTACTTTCTAAAACCAAATGCATTTGGCTTTATGAAGTCAATCGACATACTCGTTATGGTCGTATTTGGCGGATTAGGAAGCATAACAGGTTCTATAGTAGGCGCAGCAGCGCTCACATTGCTGTCAATGGCATTGCAAGACTTGCCCACTATCAGAATGATACTTTATGCTATATTGTTATTAGCAATAATGTTATATAGACCACAAGGCCTTTTAGGCAATGCCGAAATCTCTTGGAAACTGCTAAAAAAGAGGGGTGATAAAGATGCCACCACTATTAACCGCAAATGATATAAGCAAAAACTTTGGAGGGCTAAACGCCATAGCAAATGTAAATATAGAAATCCATTCAGGCGAAATAGTAGGGTTGATAGGACCAAACGGCGCTGGTAAAACAACGCTTTTTAATCTGATAACCGGTGTATATGTACCGTCTGGCGGAACTTTAAGGCTGCATGGTGAGGTGGATGTAGACCTTGCTAAAGCCTCTCCCCATGAAATAGCAGCATTAGGTATAGCGCGTACCTTCCAAAATATACGGCTTTTTAAAGAAATGAGCGTATTAGACAATGTATTGGTAGCTTACCATATACATGTAAATTATAACCTATTGGACGCTTTTTTTCATACGCCGGCTTATGCTCGAGGCGAAGCTGAATTATATAAAAATGCAGTAGAACTTTTAAACATCTTAGGCTTGGCTGACAAAAAGGATTTACCAGCCAAGAACCTGCCTTATGGTGAGCAGAGACGGCTCGAAATAGCTCGCGCTTTAGCTCTAAAACCAAAATTGCTGCTACTCGACGAACCAGCAGCTGGTATGAATCCTCAAGAAACAGCAGAATTGATAAAACTTATATCATGGTTAAGAGATAAATTCGGCCTGACTATATTGCTGATAGAACATGACATGTCCGTTGTTATGGGAATATGTCAACGCATATACGTGCTTGACTACGGCAGACTTATAGCAGAGGGTACGCCAAATGAAATAAAAAATAATCCGCTAGTTATAAAAGCATATTTGGGGGAGGAATGAACATGAGTGCTATGCTTGAATTAAAGGATATTCATGTTTACTACGGTGCTATACACGCCATACAAGGCATATCACTGGTAGTCAATACTGGAGAAATTGTGACTCTTATAGGGGCTAACGGCGCTGGAAAAACCACTACCCTTAATGCAATAAGTGGCCTTATACACCCTCAAAATGGTTCTATATCATTTTTGGATCAAGATATAACTCATTTGCCAGCCCCGGATATAGTAAAGCTGGGCATAAGCCAAGTCCCAGAGGGACGGCGCATATTTACAAATATGACAGTGCTTGAAAACTTAGAACTCGGCGCCTATAATCGTAATGATCGTGAAGAAATAAAGCGAGATATCGAAAATATCTTCAAACGCTTTCCTAGATTGCAGGAACGTCAACGCCAAATAGCTGGAACTTTAAGCGGTGGTGAGCAACAAATGCTAGCAATTGGCAGAGCATTGATGGCTCGTCCAAAATTGCTTCTTATGGACGAACCGTCAATGGGATTAGCACCTATTTTGGTAAAGGAAATATTTAAAATAATACGAGAAATAAACAATGAAGGCACAACTATATTATTAGTAGAACAAAATGCACGCATGGCCCTTTCGATCGCCAACAGAGCCTACGTCCTAGAAACTGGCCGTATAACTTTAGAAGGGCCTGCTACTAAACTTGCTGACGATCCCCAAGTGCAAAAGGCCTATTTAGGCGGATAAATTTGCTATCATATTTCAATAGCTCTTTGACTTCGGGTATGCGCAGAAGCAATTTCCAAGCCATAAAACAGCGTTTTATAAATTGAGGATTCAACATCTCCATAGGAAAAGGACAATCTCCAATAGGATTTTTCAAAAACAAAAGATGCCCATTTTCGGTCAAATAAGGCATAAGCGGATACGTGCGGCATTGTAAAGGCCTGCGATCCCGCATGCCTTCACTATGGGCACAAGATTGATTGCAATATGCAAAGTACAGATATTGTACGCTATCAGGCACACTGTATATTCGCCGGCGATGCTTTTCTATACGAAACATATTGGACAAAACAAGTACATCTTCTCCCGGTAGCAAATATATACCCCAGCCCTTCTCACCCACGCAGCATTTTTTGCCGCAAAAGGTACCACAATCGCCGCCAGAATATATAGGTTCTTCCAGAAGCCTATATGCCCTTTTGTATAATCTAAGCCTATTCATATATTTATCTCATCTATAGCCCTTTTTATGCTATCCGCAGATTTTTTCAGCGCTTGAGCCTCTGTATCACTTAATGGAATCCTCAATAATTTTGAAGCTCCATATTCATTAACCAAATTAGGCAAACTTAGGCAAACATCATTTATATCATAATAATCCTCTATTAAAGTAGAAACTGTCAACACTGAATTTTCATTTCTTAATACAGCTTCAGCGATTCTACACACAGCGAGACCTACAGCATAATAAGTAGCTCCTTTTTTAGATATAATTTTATATGCTGAATCTTTTACCTCTTTAAATATAGCTTCTTTTTCACTACAAGCGCATTCTCTACCACATTGTATGCAGTAAGAATCAATAGGCATGCCTGCTATATCCGCTAAACTCCATACAGGGACCTCAGTATCTCCGTGCTCACCTATTATATATGCATGAACATTACGAGCGTCTACACCGCAATGCCTACTCAACAAGAAACGGAAACGCGAACTATCAAGCACTGTACCTGAGCCGAAGACTCGCGAGGACGGCAAACCCGATACTTTCAACGTTAGATACGTGAGCACATCCACAGGATTAGTCACAACTAGTATTATGCCATCGCCTAAATACTTACACACTTGATCTACAATATCTCTAAATATCGATGCGTTTCTTTTAAGCAAATCCATTCTGCTTTCTCCAGGCCTTTGATTAACACCCGCTGTTATTATAACAAGATGAGCATCCTTACAATCGCTATAATCACCTATCCTAATATTTACCGGCGGCACAAAAAGGATTCCGTGGTTAAGATCCATTACTTCGCCCTCAAGCCTTTCTTGGTTTATATCCACTAAAACTATTTCCTCTGCCACTCCATTCATCATCAGTGCATAAGCAGATGTAGCACCAACAAAGCCTGCTCCTATTATAACTATTTTATCTTTCACTACACTTCTCCCCATTTCCTAGTACTTTCATCATAGATTCATACAATCCCGTATATATAAAATTATCTAGAATTGGTTTGTTCCTTCTTATAATTAAACACTCATATTTTACTTTAATCTGGCTTAAAGTATACGTTAAATTAAATTCCACCCATTCTTTTATACTAGCTTTAAAATCATTTATATTTTCACCTTTATAGTTAAACTGCAATATTAAAGGATTATAGTTATCCGTAAGAACATCTTTTTCTATATCATCATACGCATCTACAATATATATCCATCGCCCCAAATCATAAGCAAGCCCTTGCAATAATTTTCTTTGTTCAAGCACTATATCATCAGATGGATAAGACATCACCTCTTCGAGCAAACAAGCGAATGGCTCTGCAGCCTCATCCACTACCTTACAACCCGCCATCTCTAAGGCCGCTAATTCATCCAGCTTATCAGCTATATAAGCACTTTTATCAGGATATCTAATTTGAGCTGCCTTAAAGCCTTTATGAAATCCTATAGTTCCACAAACAGATGATATGGAATGATCATTGCGCCAGTCATCGTGCATTTTCCAATACATGAGTATTATGTTCATATCTGCTGCATAATCTATAAAACGATTCCTGGAAACAATAGGCCTTTTATGGAGTGGATCAACAACACAGCGTTCGGGCTCTATAGTATCCGTCTCCTCAAAAAGCGATGCGATAAGCAAAGCAGCGAAAGTCAGATCATAGCTAACACTAAACCTAGAGATTTGGCCACAATTACGGCCAAGTGCCTTGCATAAACCGCAATAATAAGCTCGAAAATATTCGTATTCTTTAATTTTTAGTTCTGGTTTGTCAGGTTTCACATATCCAAACAGATAATATCCCTCCGATAAAATAAGGATAGCAATTTTTATTGTAACATTAAAGTTTAAGAAACACAACTCACATCAACATTGCTAGTGTACCCGCTACAACACATGCTAACCCAGCTAACGCTCTTTTAGAAAGTGATTCTTTAAGCACAAAACGCGAAAATATAATTGTTACTACTATACTCAACTTGTCGATTGGTACAACTACGCTAGCAGGCCCCGTCTGCAAAGCTTTAAAATAGCATAGCCATGAAGCACCGGTAGCTATGCCTGATAAACATATAAATATAAGATCGCTTTTTGCAATATTTTTAATTTCGTCTTGCTTATTAGTCACAAATACCATCAACCAAGCCATAATAAGCACAACTATGGTACGTATGGCAGTTCCTAAATTAGACTCTATGTTGCTTATACCTATTTTGCCTAATATGGCAGTAAAGCTCGCAAACAATGCGGAAAGCAAAGCATATATTAACCACGCATTATTCTTTACCTGGTCATCATCGAATTCCGTTTTTTGTATCATTAAATAAGTCCCTATAGTTATCGTCGCTATACCTATGGCTTTAATGAAAGTAAGTGGTTCTCTTAAGATCAATAATGCGAGAAAAATTGTCAATACTGTACTAAATTTATCTATAGGAGCAACTTTATTAACTTCTCCAAGTTGGAGAGCTTTAAAATAGCATAGCCATGAAGCACCGGTAGCTATGCCTGATAAGATTAAAAAAAGCAATGTTTTGCCGTCTATATATGCAATAGAATCTTGCGATCCCACAATAAAAACCATTAACCACGCAAAAACAAGTACAATAATGGTCCTAACCGCTGTAACAACCGTGGAATCCGTCTTTTGGATGCCACACTTAGCCAATACAGCTGTTATACCAGCAAAAAATGCTGAGCCGAATGCATATAATATCCACATAATATCTATCCTTTTTAAATTTTTCACCATTTATCCCAATGCAATACCTCATTTAAAGGCTTGCGCTTACGCTTAGTTCCTATGTATTGCGGATCTGGATAACCTAGAGCTATTATGATCATTGGCCTATAATCATCAGGTATATCGAAGAGCCGTCTTAGCAACGGTTCGTTTATATCACCTATCCAGCACGTTCCTAACCCATATTCCATAGCTGCCAATAGAATGTTCTCAGTAGCGGCCGCAACGTCTTGTGAAGAATGAAGATTTGGACTAGGTAATGGCGATAATGGCTGTAACGGATCATAGTTTGAACATACTATTATAGCCGCAGCTGCTTCTGGTAGGAATTTAGCATAAGTTGAATTGACAGCAATATTTCTCATCTTTTCTTTATCTTTTGTTACTATAAAAGCCCAAGGCTGCCTATTGTGCGCTGAAGGCGCTTGGCAACCTAGTTCTATCAATTTTTTGATTATCTCATCTTCTACCTCTTTGTCTAGATAATGCCTTATGCTTTGTCTTTTAGTAATAGCTTCTATAATATTCATCTTAACTCCCCTCACTAAGATATATCTTGATCATAAAAACTAAGCTGCAAACAGAGCTCAATATGCCCTATTTACAGCTTAGCATCAAGTATATTCTCCGCTAATTTGTGAAGTACTTCACTATAGCGTTATAAATACCTATAGCAGTATTTTGCTGTACCGTAGCATTTGTTAATAATGCCCTATCTTGCGCATTGTTTAAAAATCCCAGTTCCACAAGGCAAGATACCACATTAGCCTCTCTTAAAACAGCAAAATTTTCAGCTGATGGATACTTCAAGTTTAAGGAAAGGCCATTTACCTTAGGTATCTCTTGAAGCATTAATTCAGCCAATTTATAGCGAGCCTCAGTATTATAGCCATTGTAATAAGAGGAATTGGTATTTTCGGCCATATAATAAGCTTGTTCCCCTCTGGCTTTGCCCTCAGCACTGGTAGTGCTATTACAATGTATCGAGACAAAAATCACATCATTTTGATACTTTTTCTCTATCTCAAATATTTTTATTAAGTCTGCTTTGCTTGGGTAGCCACTTTTACCTTTATTATTGTTCAATACGTTTGTAAAACAACTTATATATCTATTTAGATCCGCAATATATGATTTTTTGCTCGAGATAGCGCTAAGAGCATTATCTAATTCACTTATAGATTTATTTAGTTGGGCTATTTTATCGCTTACATCAGCAGCCTTAGCTCTTATTGCATCCCTATTGGTCGTTAAAGTTGTCCGCGGATCAGCATCACTTTGCTTAGGGACATATTGGCTATCCAGTGCCGCTAGCGCATCGTTATAGCGTTTTTGTGCAGCGTCTATAGTGGCTTGGTCAGAATTAGCATTTTTAACATCCTGCAGGTTATTCCAAGACGATATCGCAACATTCACTTTATATGCCTGATCGTTCAGATGCGAAAGCTCACTCTGTAATGCTGACTTTTGATTTTCCAAGGATTGCTTTGCGGCTGCAACATTACTAAGGCTGGCCTCCAAGTTAGCTAACTCCTTTTCAGCGGTTGCTTTCTCTTTTTCCAGTATATACTTATTAACCATGGCCGGCCTGCTATATATATTAACAGTTGTGTCAGTGGTACGAGTTGGTATTACCTCAGCTCCGGTCTGCTTAAGAAGAGCTACTGCCTTGTTTGCTACCGCTAAATTTACATCCTTTTCATTAACTTTTGCACTAACCGCACCCGGATCACTTCCGCCATGCCCTGGGTCAATGAATATAACTTTTCCACTCAACAGACCCTGTTGTGGTACAGGATTCGGCACAGGCTCCGGATCTGGCGTAGAGGGTGTTGCCGGCGTAGAAGGTGTTGACGGTGTAGAGGGTGTTGTAGGCGTAGTGTTAGAAGAACCACTAACTACCAGGTATTGGCTGCTGACATAGCCGTTTATGCTGCCATATCTGATTTGATACCAGCTCCCGCTTTGGCCTAAGACTTCTACCTGCACACCGTTCTTTAAACTGCCTACTATGCTGTATTGTGTACCAGCCCCACTGCGCACATTTAATGTGCTGTTCACTTTTACGGTACCAACTTGTGCGCTGCTGCCTCTTGACGGTGTAGAGGGTGTTGTAGGCGTAGTGTTAGAAGAACCACTAACTACCAGGTATTGGCTGCTGACATAGCCGTTTATGCTGCCATATCTGATTTGATACCAGCTCCCGCTTTGGCCTAAGACTTCTACCTGCACACCGTTCTTTAAACTGCCTACTATGCTGTATTGTGTACCAGCCCCACTGCGCACATTTAATGTGCTGTTCACTTTTACGGTACCAACTTGTGCGCTGCTGCCTCTTGACGGTGTAGAGGGGCTGCTGCTTATAGATTTTGCTACTGTATTATGTAGGTATGCTGTAACGCCATTATATGAAATCTGGAAAAAATCACCTACAATTGCGGAATAATTGAAGGTCTGCCCTGCTTTAGCCTTGCCTATAACCTTGCTAGTAAGAGAAGCCGATGCTCTAACCTTTGCCGATGAATTTTGTGATACCGTCACCTTTACTACCCCTGAAGCAGCATTAGCGATCGGCAATGATATAAGCAATGTTATAAGTACGGCAAAAGCCGTTATCGCCATCATTGATGATAACTTGCTCTTAGTAATAAATCGTTTCCTTTGCAATTTTTCACCTCCCTCCCATATATATTTTATTTCATAGTCTATCTATACCACATAACCATTTCTTTAGCAATAAGGCTTAAGTACCATAAATGGGCAAGACTGTCAATAATTGCATAAATAAACGATATTTCTTGAGATTTCATAATATGTTAAATTTTGTATTTTGCAGCTTTTAAAAGCCTCTCTTCAATAATAAACCTCCATGAGGTATAAACCTTGGGGCGCTACTGTCTTTCCTGCTTTTCTTCTATCATGAGCGTCTAAAATGGCCTGCATATCATCTGCCGTTATTTTCCCAATGCCCACATCTATCAATGTACCGACCATTATTCTCACCATGTTATATAAAAAGCCATCTCCCGATATGGAAAATGACACTATATCGCCGCTACGCCCAACATCGGTACTCCAAACTTCTCTTACAGCGTCACGCACCGCGCTTCCGCTAGCCTGGAAAGAGGAGAAATCATGCTTGCCTATAAGATAGCGCGACGCCTCCTGCATTGCGCTCACGTTGAGAAGAGTGCTTATGTGTAATGTCCTATTCCTTAAAAGCGCAGAAGCATAAGAAGCATTCCAAATAAAATATTTATAACGCTTGCCTTTAGCATCAAATCTCGCATGAAAGGCAATAGGCATATTTTGCGATGACTTAACGCGTATATCAGGTGGTAAAACGGCATTCATAGCAGCAGGCCAGCGCTCTATAGGTATTTTACTTTTTGTCTTAAAGCTCACAACTTGCCCTATCGCATGAACACCTCTATCGGTCCTCCCTGCGGCTAACACACTGCTATGGGCACCAGTTAAACTTTCTACAGCTTCCTCAACCGTTTGTTGTATAGTGATAGCATTTTTTTGATATTGCCAACCAGCATAATTTGTGCCGTCATATTCTAATATGAGCTTTATGTTGCGTTCACTCATTTTATATAAGGCTCACCACAATAAAAACTGCCGTAAAAGCAGTCGCGAAATAATCTAGTGATGAAAATTTAAGCACTTTAAATTTAGTCCTGCCTTTACCGCCTCTGTAGCACCTGGCTTCCATCGCAAGAGCCAGTTCATCCGCTCTTCTGAAAGCGCTTATAAATAAAGGCACTAAAAGCGGCACCATGCTTTTTGCCCTATCTATTATATTACCCGTGTCAAAATCAGCACCACGAGCCATTTGAGCTTTCATTATCCTATCTGCTTCTTCAATTAACGTTGGAATAAACCGTAAAGCGATAGTCATCATCATAGCCAATTCGCCAACAGGGAAATTGATAACCTGCATAGGACTCATTAAGCTTTCTATGCCATCTGTTAATTGAACTGGAGAAGTTGTAAGCGTAAGCACCGAAGCTCCAACTATTAAAAACACAAGGCGCAAAGTTATCAATATGGCTTGATTAAAACCTTGCTGTGAAACAGCCAGCGGACCTAAGTGAAAAAGTACTGCCCCGCCTTTTGTAAAAAACATGTTTATTATAAATGTTAAAAGTATAATAGGCCAAAGCGGCTTTATGCCTTTTAAATAGTAACGAGCCGATATGCCGGAGAGAAATATGATTATAACCATATATATAGCAGGAAATATATAAGTCCATATCTTATTTAGTAAAAAAACCCAGATTATAAAAGCTACAGTCAGTATTAATTTACTCCTAGGGTCTAATCTGTGTACAATAGAATCTCCAGGGAAATACTGTCCTATGGTTATATCATTGAACAATACTTTTTGCCCCCCATACTTTTAATATTTCATTTACTGCATCATCTAAGGAAAATACATTGCTTCTAACTGGTTTGCCTCGTTTAACCAACCGCTGCATAAGCTGCGTTATTTGCGGCAATCCCAGTCCGATACTTTGAAGCATTTCTCCTTGCGAAAAAACCTCATTCGCAGTTCCCATTATAAGTAACTTTCCTTTGTTCATTACCATTATGCGCTCAGCCAACCTCGCGACATCTTCCATGCTATGCGATACCATTATAATAGTTATACCATTTTCCCTTTGTAAAGTTTTTAACATATCGAGAAGGGCTTCTCTTCCAACTGGATCTAATCCTGCCGTAGGTTCATCCAATATCAAAACAGATGGGCGCATAGCTAACACTCCCGCTAATGCAACTCGCCTGCGTTGCCCGCCACTTAGCTCAAACGGTGAACGATCTTTCAGCTTTTCATAATCCAAGCCCACCATAAGCATGGCATCGCGCACTATGTCAGGCAAATCCTCTTCAGATACTCCCATATTCATTGGGCCAAAAGCAATATCTTTAAAAATAGTCTCCTCGAAAAGCTGGTATTCTGGATATTGAAAAACCAAGCCCACTTTTCGCCTTATTTCTTTAATATTAGTGTTTTTATCAGCCAAATTTAGACCATCTACTATTACATCGCCAGCGTCAGGTTTTAAAAGCCCGTTCAAATGCTGGATAAGGGTAGATTTACCAGAACCAGTATGGCCTATTAGCCCAACAAATTCCCCTGCTGATATTTCAAAACTAACATCCGATAAAGCTACAGCTTCAAACGGTGTGCCGCGCATATATACGTGAGTTAGATGCTTTACTTCTATAATTGGCATAACGCTTCTGCCATCTCCTCTACCGTAAGTACATCTTTTGGGACCATCAGCCCACAATTATTAAGCCTTATCGCAAGCTCTGTCATGGCCGGCACATCAAGTCCGATGCGCTTTATATCATCAATTCTAGTAAAAATTTTTTTGGGCACATCATCCATGATAATGTGCCCATGATCCATAACTAATATTCTGCCAGCTTGCACTGCCTCTTCCATAAAATGTGTTATAAGGACCACCGTCATATTCTCTTCTTTGTTAAGGCGTTTTATAGTAGCGATTACTTCTTCCCGACCTATCGGATCTAACATAGCTGTTGGTTCATCTAAAACTATGCACTTAGGATGCATAGCGATTATGCCAGCTATAGCAACGCGCTGTTTCTGGCCACCCGAAAGCATATGGGGAGCAAAATCTGCATAATCTTCCATGTTCACCAAATGCAGTGCTTCATTTACCCTTTTTGCTATTTCTTCACGCGGCAGGCCGAGATTTTCAGGCCCAAAAGCAACATCTTCTTCCACAATCGTCGCTATAAGCTGATTATCGGGGTTTTGAAAAACCATGCCAGCAGTCTGTCTTATGGACCAGAGCATATCTTCATTCTTAGTATTCATTCCATCTACTATCACATCACCGTTCGTCGGTCTAAACAAGGCATTTATATGCCTTGCTAGAGTCGACTTACCCGAACCATTAGGTCCTATAACTGCAATAAATTCTCCACGCTTTATAGAAACGTTTATATCCGCTAATGCCTCAATGCCGTTGTCACTATCCCCAGGATAAACAAAGCCTACATCGTTGAACTCAACGATATTATCTAGCATAGATTATACCAGCTCTACTATAACCATATCTGAAGCATCGCCCCTGCGTTTACCAAGCTTTAATATCCTGACATATCCGCCGTTTCTATCAGCGTATTTAGGCGCTATCTCATTAAACAACTTCTCAACCAACGGATGTTTTATCTGCCTCAAACGCTCTTTGTATTCGGCTTTTGTCTCATCTTTTTCGCGAGGGAATTTTATATCGTACACATATGACATTATTTGCCTTCTAGCATGCAGACGCGATGGCATATCATTTTTAACGCGAATAGCAACAGTTTGCTGTTTCTCATTATTTATTTGCTTTTCTACTTCAACTACATTCTTAGCTTCTTTTTTAGCCAACGTAATAAGCTTTTCAGCTATTCGCCTTATTTCTTTAGCACGTGCTTCAGTAGTTTCTATTTTACCATACCATAAAAGATCGGTTACAAGATTGCGTAAAGTAGCCTTACGCTCATCGGTCGGCTTACTTAATTTTCTATACGCGCTCATTTCCAGGCTCCTCACTTTCTTTTAGACTTAATCCTAAAGCATTTAGTTTTTGTATAACCTCATCTAAAGATTTCCTACCGAGGTTTCTCACTTTCATCATTTCATCTTCGGTTTTGTTTACCAACTCTTGAACGGTGTTTATACCAGCCCTTTTTAAACAATTATAAGATCGAACTGAAAGGTCCAATTCTTCTATAGTCATATCTAACGCATGTTCGCGCTTTTCTTCTAGCTTCTCATCTATAATTTCCATTTTGTTTATATATTGGCTCATATCTACAAACAAAGCCAGATGTTCGCTCAAAATCTTTGCAGCAAGGCTAACAGCTTCATCTGGTTCTACCGCGCCATTAGTCCAAATCTCAAGAGTAAGTCTGTCATAGTCCGTAATTTGACCAATGCGCGTATCTTCAACTATATAATTCACCTTACGAACAGGTGTAAATATAGAGTCTACAGGTATAACACCTATAGGTTGATTAGATTGTTTGTTTTTTTCAGCGGATACATAACCCTTACCATTTTGTACTGTTATCTCCATATAAAGCCTGCCATCTTTATCCAGGGTAGCTATAGGCTGATCTGGGTTTATTATATCCACATCGGCATCAGCTTTTATATCACCAGCGGTAACCTTTTTTTCTCCTTCAGCTTCTATTATGAGTACCTTAGGTTCATCGCTATGCAGCTTTAATGCTAATTCTTTAAGATTCAATATTATATCAGGTACATCTTCCACAACGCCTGGAATAGTACTAAATTCATGCAATACGCCATCTATTTTAACTGAAGTTACAGCGGCACCAGGTAAAGATGAAAGCAATACACGCCTTAGCGCATTCCCTATAGTGATACCGTAACCTCTCTCTAATGGCTCTATTATGAATTTACCATAACAGCCGTCATCACTCATTTTTACATAATCTATTTTAGGCTTTTCTATTTCTGTCATCAAACAGAACCCTCCTTAAAACGCTTTTAGCATTGCATAACTAAACGAGGGCCGATACATTACTTCGAATATAGCTCTACTATTAAATGCTCTTCGATCGGTATATCTATATCTTCTCTCGAAGGCATCGATACTACATTAGCAGTATAATTTTCTATATCTACTTGAAGCCACGTCGGCACCGTTCTCGGGGCTTTCTCTTGCAAGGCTTTAAAGACATCCAATTGCCTACTTTTTTCTTTAACTGATATAACATCCCCAGGCCTAACGCTGTACGAAGGAATATCTACCTTCCGCCCATTCACAGCTATATGGCCATGACGTACCAGTTGCCTGGCTTGAGCTCTAGAATCAGCAAAACCTATCCTATACACAACATTATCTAAACGCCTCTCAAGAAGTTGAAGTAAGTTTTCACCAGTAATGCCTCTCATCCGCTCAGCCATCTCGAAGTAGCGCCTAAATTGATCTTCTAATACTCCATATATACGTTTGGCCTTTTGTTTTTCTCTGAGCTGTAAACCATATTCAGATTGTTTACGCCTGCTTTGAGCATGCACGCCAGGTGGTACAGGCCTTTTATCAAAAGCGCATTTGTTATAACAACGCTCTCCTTTTAAATAAAGCTTCATGCCCTCAGCCCGGCATAATTTGCATACAGAATCTACATATCTAGCCATTAAAAATTATACACCTCCACTTGTTAAACTCTTCTTCTCTTTGGGGGCCTGCAACCATTATGCGGTATAGGAGTTACGTCTTTAATCATATTAACTTCTAAGCCCGCAGCTTGGAGAGCGCGGATAGCCGCTTCACGACCAGCTCCTGGGCCTTTTACATACACTTCTACACCTTTCATGCCTTGATCTATCGCAGCTTTTGCGGCTGTTTCAGCTGCCATCTGCGCTGCAAATGGCGTGCTCTTACGCGAACCCTTAAATCCAACAGTCCCTGCACTTGACCACGATATTGTATTACCGCCTAAGTCGGTTATGGTTATTATTGTATTGTTAAATGTAGAATGTATATGCGCTATACCTTTGTCTACACCCCTATGTTCTCTTCTTCTTTTAACAGTTGACTTTTTTGTTTTAGCTTTAGGCATTTATTTCCCTCCTTCTAGCTTTATGCCCTTTTCTTTTTGGAACCTATAGCTCGTTTCGGCCCTTTACGTGTACGAGCATTTTGTTTAGTGTTTTGACCACGTACTGGCAATCCTTTCCTATGGCGTATACCCCTATAGCAGTTTATATCTATTAGGCGCTTTATATTCATGTTGACTTCTCGCCTTAGATCGCCTTCTACTTTATAGTTTTTCTCTATATAATCACGCAAAGCATTTATCTCTGCTTCTGTTAAGTCTTTAACTCTCGTATCGGGGTTAACACCCGTAGCTTTTAATATTTCATTAGCTCTAGACCTGCCTATACCATATATATAGGTCAAAGCAATTTCTACTCGTTTATCCCTTGGTAAATCTACGCCGGCTATTCTCGCCATGTATCCGCACCTCCTTATCCTTGTCTTTGTTTATGTCTTGGATTTTCACATATAACCATTACCCTGCCATGACGCCTTATAACTTTACATTTTTCACACATAGGCTTTACCGATGGTCTAACTTTCATAGTTCAACACCCCTCCTCATTTGCCTCGCCATATTATACGACCTCTGGAAAGATCATATGGAGATAATTCAACAGTTACTTTATCCCCTGGCAGTATCTTTATAAAATTCATTCTCAGCTTACCCGAAGCATGAGCTAATACCTCATGTCCATTGTCCAGCTTTACCTTGAACATGGCATTGGGCAATGCCTCGACTACTGTTCCTTCTACCGCTATCATATCATCCTTAGACAATATATCATACCTCCTTATCACTAGGCATATAACCCAAAGCCTTTAGCGCCTTCTCAACATCGGCGTTAAAAAGCCGCTTGTTTTTAAGGATCTTTTCCCTTATTTCACCTGCGACATCATTGGTTATGTCCAAATGCTTAAGCTTCTTTTTTTTGGGATTTTCAACCTTACGTAGCACCCCGTCGGCTATAAAGGCATATTGTTCGTCTTCTAAAGCAACCACTATAAAATAGCGGCCTTTATCCCTTCCTGCTTTAGAACGCACTACTTGCCCTATTTCTATATCCACTGCTCAAACCTCCGTCAAAATGATAGGTTCTGTTTCAGTTATTGCAATGGTATTCTCATAGTGAGCTGAGAGACTACCGTCTAGAGTTTTTACAGTCCACATATTAGGCATAAGCTTAACCTTATACGTCCCAATATTTACCATAGGTTCTATAGCTAATGTCATCCCTGCTTCTAACCTAGGCCCACGGCCTGGTCTACCAAAGTTAGGAACTGGGGGATCTTCATGCATCTCTTTCCCTATGCCATGTCCAGTATATTCCCTTACTACAGAATAACCGTTATTTTCAACATATTCCTGAATAGCATGAGATATATCGCTAAGTCTATTGCCATGTTTAGCGAATTTAATCCCTTCAAAAAAAGATTGCTTAGTAACGTCTATAAGGCGCAGTGCTTCGTCAGATACATTTCCTACCGGAAAAGTGCGTGCAGCGTCGCCATGATAATCATTCAAAATAGCTCCTATATCTATGCTTATAATGTCGCCTTCGCATAACACTACTTTATCGCTCGGAATACCATGCACTACTTCATCATTCACGGAAGCACATATACTACCTGGAAACGGAGGCACGTTAGGCATACCTTTATAACCCTTAAATGATGGAATACCACCATTAGCGGTTATAAAATCCTCAGCCATTTTGTCCAATTGAGCCGTAGTAACCCCTGGCTTTATGGCTTTTTCTAGTAAATCCAACGTCTTTGCAACCAATCGACCAGCTTCGCGCATAAGCTCTATCTCATGCGCTGATTTTAATGTTATCATAAAACGTCGCTTCCTAATGCCTTGCATATATCAGCGAATGTACCTTCTATTGGCTGATCACTGCTTATGTTAATAAGCACGCCTCGTTTTTTATAATATTCTATAAGCGGCTGTGTTTGAGCTTCATAGACCTTTAACCGATTGCTAAACGTCTCGGGCTTATCGTCTTCTCTTTGATAAAGCTTTCCGCCACATTTCTCGCATATTAACTCTGTCTTTTCAGGATCTTCTATTCTATAACTAGCCCCGCATTTCTCACATATCCATCTGTGCGTTATGCGATCCATAAGCTTATCAAATGGTACTTGTATATTTATTACTTTGTCTATTTTTACAAGGCTATCCAATGCTTCTGCCTGCATCACCGTTCTTGGAAAACCATCTAAGACAAAGCCCTTCTTACAATCCGGTTGTTGCAATCTATCTTTAACTATCTCTATTATAACATCGTCAGGCACTAAGGCACCGCTTTCTATATATCGTTTAGCTTTTAGGCCTAATGGGGTCCCATTGCGCATAGCCTCACGAAGCATATCACCCGTTGATATGTGCGGAATACCGCAATTTGCCGCTAATCTTGCTGCATGAGTTCCTTTGCCCGATCCTGGAGGCCCTAAAAATACTATATTCAATATTAACACCTCTATAAATTTACTTCAAGAAGCCTTTATAATGCCTCATCAGCATTTGAGCTTCTAATTGTTTCATAGTCTCCAGTGCAACGCCTATAACAATCAAGACAGCCGAACCTCCGAAGTAGAGGGGCACTCCTGTACCAGAAGTAAAAATGGCTGGTACTATAGCTACTGCTGCAAGAAACAGCGCCCCGGCAAGGGTTATGCGGCTAGATATTCTGGCAAGATACTCTGCAGTAGGCCTGCCCGGTCTAATGCCAGGTATAAAACCCCCATATTGGCGCAAATTATCACTTATCTCTATAGGATTAAATGTAATCTGAGCATAAAAATAAGTGAATAATATTATGAGCAATGCATATAATAAAAGGTATAAACCACTGTTAGGAGCAAAATACCTCTCAAACCACTTGCCTATACCGCTATTAGGCCAAAATAGGCTTAACGTCTGCGGCAAAGTAAGTATCGACATTGCAAATATAATAGGTATAACGCCACCTGAATTTACTTTAATTGGCAAATGCGTACTTTGACCACCATACATGCGGCGGCCAACTACACGTTTAGCATATTGCACCGGGATCCGGCGCTCACCCTCGTTAACAAATATCACAGCAGCAACTAGAGCTACAGCACCTATTATTAAAAGCGGCACTGTCCATATGGAAAGAGCACCAGCTTTTATCGAGCTGCTCATTGTAATTACAGTCATAGGAAGCCTAGCCACTATACCTGCAAATATAATGAGCGATATACCATTGCCAATGCCTTTTTCTGTTATTTGCTCGCCGAGCCACATAAGAAACGCCGTACCAGCTGTCAAAGTTAAAGCTACAACAAAATACGAAAAAAATCTCTTATCAACCACAATATTTTTCAAACCATAAGTAATGGCCAAAGCTTGAACAAACGCTAATACTACAGTTAAATATCTTGTGTATTGCGCTATCTTTTTACGTCCTTCTTCGCCCTCTTTAGCCAATTTCTCCAAACTTGGTATTGCTACGGTCAACAGCTGCATAATTATGGATGAATTAATATACGGTGTAATGCTCATAGCGAATATAGTAAAATTACCAAAACTACCGCCTGATATTATATCGAAGAAGGCAAGCAAGCCGCCTTGTTCTAACATTTGATTCAAATATTGGTGGTCTATGCCCGGTATAGGTATAAAAGAGCCAATCCTGAAAACCAAAAGCATTCCTAATGTATAAATTATCTTCCGCCTCAAGTCTTCAAGACGCCATGCATTTTTAAGCGTCTCCCACACTTTATATCACCTCTGCCCTTCCTCCGGCAGATTCTATCTTCTGTTGGGCCGACTTGCTAAACTTATGTGCTTTAACTGTGAGGCTTTTTGTAAGCTCCCCGTCCCCTAGTATTTTTATGCCGTCTTTTAGATTCTTTACTATACCTTCTTTTTTTAGCAACTCCGGTGTTATTTCAGTATTATTATCGAATCTCTCTAGTACGGATACATTAACTTCTGCGTATTCTTTCGCAAATATGTTAGTAAATCCGACTTTAGGCAAACGCCTCGTTAAAGGCATCTGACCACCTTCAAAACCTGGACGTACGCCTCCGCCGCTTCTCGAATTTTGCCCCTTGTTTCCGCGTCCTGCTGTCGTACCTAAACCTGAACCTGTTCCTCTACCTACGCGTTTAGGTGACTTTCTTGCGCCTTTCGGAGCTTTCAGATCGTGTAGTTTCATAGACTGCACCTCCTTATTATTGTATTTCCTGAACTTCTACCAAATGGCTAACTTTGTTTATCATACCGCGTATCTCTGGCCTATCTTCATGAACAGCAGAGCTACCTATTTTGTGCAAACCTAAGGACTTAACAGTTTTTATTTGATTATCCAAAGCACCTATAGTGCTTTTCCTTAATGTAATCTTCAGCTTAGCCAATGACCTCATCCCCTAACCTATAATATCCTGCTCAGATTTACCGCGCAGCTTAGACACCATATCTAAAGTTTTAAGCTGTTTTAGTCCCTCTATAGTAGCCTTTACCATGTTTATGGGATTATTGGAGCCAAGGGACTTAGTGCGTATATCCTTTACACCGGCCAATTCTAATACCGCACGAACTGGTCCGCCAGCTATAACGCCTGTACCTTGTTTAGCAGGTTTTATAAGAACTTCACCGCTACCAAAATGGCCCAATACCTCATGTGGCACAGTAGTTTCCACCATTGGAACATTTATTATGTTCTTTTTTGCATCTTCCATACCCTTTCGTATGGCTTCAGGTATTTCAGCTGCTTTGCCCATTCCAGCGCCTACATGTCCATTCTCATCGCCTACTACTACTAAAGCGCTGAATCTGAAATTTTTTCCGCCTTTAACAACTTTTGCCACACGGTTTATAAAAACTACTCTTTCTTTCAATTCTCCTAACGAATTAGGATCTATCTTCTGCATCACTCGCCCTCCTCATTAAAACTTTAAGCCGGCTTCTCTAGCACCGGTCGCCACTTCTTTAACACGTCCATGGTAAATATAACCGCCTCTATCAAAAACAACTTCTTTTATACCTTGATTCAAGGCCTTTTGAGCTATTACTTTACCTACCGTCTTAGCAGCATCGCTTTTAGTGCTTTCATCATTGAGCTGGGCTTTTACATCTTTATCTAAAGTAGAAGCTGAAACCAACGTATTGCCAACTGTATCGTCTATTATCTGGGCATATATATGGTTGAGGCTTCTGTAAACATTTAAACGCGGGCGAGCAGGCACACCTTTTACCTTTTTCCGCACCCTAAAATGGCGTACCTTTCTAGCCTTATTTTTATCCTCTTTAGTGATCATGTTTTATTATATCACCCTTTCCTACTTTTTACCGGTTTTCCCTTCTCTGAGTTTCAGAACCTCTGTTTCGTATTTAATGCCTTTCCCATGGTATCGATCAGGTATGCGCACTGCGCGCACTTTAGCTGCTACAGCCCCTACTTTCTCTTTATCTATGCCTTTTACAATTATCTTATTGGGACTTGGCACTTCAAATATTATACCCGGTTCTTCTTCTAATTCCACTGGATGAGAATACCCCACTGTCAATACTAGTCTATTGCCCTGCTTTTGAGCACGATATCCTACCCCGTTTACATCAAGTCCCTTTTGAAAACCATTTGTCACGCCTTCTACCATGTTAAATATAAGCGTTCGCGTCAAGCCGTGTAAAGCATTATTTTCCTTTGTTTCGCTTTTAGGCGTAACTGTTACAACGTTATCTTCTATCGTAATATTCATGTTGCGATGTAACGCCCTGCTCAATTCACCTTTAGGCCCTTTCACATGTATAACATTATCAGGATCTAAGGTTACGGTTACGCCGGCAGGTATAGCGACGGGTTTTTTCCCGATTCTAGACATTTCTACACCTCCTAAAACAGTTTACCATATATAGCATAGCACTTCTCCACCAAGGCCTTCTTGGCGAGCTTTTTTATCGGCCATTATGCCTTTCGACGTCGATAAAATTGCTATACCTAAACCGCCCAATACTTTCGGTATATTATCTTTTTTAGTATATACCCTCAGGCCGGGTTTGCTTATTCGTTTTAATCCACTTATAACACGTTCTTTATTGTTACCATATCTTAATGTTAAACGCAAAACACCCTGTTTGCCGTCATCTACAAGCTCAAAAGAGCGTATAAATCCTTCTTCTAATAATATCTGCGCTATATCCTTTTTTATCCTCGATGCTGGAATTTCTACCACATCGTGCCTTGCCACTAATGCATTGCGTATGCGCGTGAGCATATCTGCTATAGGATCTGTTACCATATTTTAGCCTCCTTTCCTCTTACCAGCTGGCCTTCTTTATGCCTGGGATTTGACCCTCATGTGCTAATTTTCTAAAGCATAACCTGCACACTCCGTATTTTCTAAGATACGCATGGGGCCTACCACATATATTACATCTATTATAAGCACGCGTCGAAAATTTCGGTTTACGTTTCTGTTTAGCTATCAATGATTTCTTAGCCAATTTATCACCCCCTGTTAACCCTCTCTAAATGGCATGCCTAACAATTTTAGCAATCCTTTTGCCTCTTCATCAGTCTTAGCCGTTGTGACAAAAACTATATCCATTCCCCGTACTTTATCTATTTTATCATAGTCTACCTCAGGGAATATCAATTGTTCTCTAATACCTAGCGTATAGTTGCCACGCCCGTCAAAAGCTTTGGGTGAAACCCCCCTGAAATCTCTGACGCGCGGTAACGCTATGTTAAACAGTTTATCGACAAAATCATACATTCTATCGCCGCGCAAAGTTACCTTAGCGCCAACTGGCATACCAGCCCTGACCTTGAAGGAAGCAATTGATTTTTTGGCTTTGGTTATTATAGGCCTTTGTCCCGTTATTGCTGCTAATTCATCGCTAACAGACTGAGCAGCTTTAGGATTATCCTTTGCATCGCCCATTCCAACATTTATAACAACTTTTTCAAGTTTAGGAATTTCCATTATGTTTTTATAACCAAATTGCTGCTTCATAGCAGGTATCACTTCGTTTATATATGTGTCTTTCAATCTGGACACTTATACACCCTCCTTTCTCAAAAGTTAATCGGTAAATTCACGGCCGCAATGTATACATACTCTTACCTTGCTGCCATCCGCTAAGACTTTCTTTCTTATCCTAGTCGGCCGTTTGCAATCATCGCACCATAGCATCACCTTAGAGCTCGGTATAGGGGCCTCCTGTTTTATCAAACCGCCCTGTTGCGTAGCACTTGTCGGCTTTTTATGCTTGGTCACAATATTTACATCTTGCACGACCACTTTGCCCTCTTGTGGCAAAGCAGTAAGCACCTTACTAACCTTGCCTTTATATTTACCATTTATCACAACAACGGTATCGCCTTTTTTTACATGTAATTTCTCAGGCATATACGCACCTCCTCACAGCACCTCCGGCGCTAAAGAAATGATTTTCATATAATCCCTGTCTCTCAATTCTCTAGCTACCGGACCAAATATACGTGTACCTCTCGGTTGTTTGTCATCATTTATGATTACAGCAGCATTATCATCAAAGCGTATATACGATCCGTCAGGACGTTGTAAACCTTTGGAGCTTCTGACTATAACAGCTTTGACTACGTCACCTTTTTTAACAACGCCGCCTGGCGTTGCATTTTTAATAGAAGCTATAATCTCGTCGCCGATATTTGCGCTCTTTTTATTAGGCCCACCTAATACACGGATGCACATTATTTCTTTAGCGCCGGTATTATCAGCTACTTTAAGCCGCGTCTGCGGTCTAATCATCGCGTTTCACCCTCCTTGTCCCAAATTCACAGAGCGTTTATTATTTAGCTCTCTCTAGTATTTCTACTACGCGCCATCTTTTTTCTTTGCTAAGCGGTCTGGTTTCCATTATCAATACCTTATCGCCTTCATTGCATTCGTTATTTTCATCATGCGCTTTATATTTTTTTGTTCTTTTTACATATTTGCCATACAGCGGGTCTTTTCTTAAAGTCTCTTGAGCTACAACAACGGTTTTATCCATTTTATTGCTTACTACTATACCCACTGCTGTTTTGCGTCTATTACGAGCATCCATATCTTTCTTCTCCTCCGCTATGCTTCATGTCGGATTTCGCGTTCTCTCAAAATGGTTTTCACTTGAGCAATAGAACGTCTTACTTCCCTTACGCGCATTGGATTCTCTAGTTGGCCCACGGCCATCTGAAAGCGCAGATTAAACAACTCGGTTTTTAAGCTGGCCAACTGCTGGTTTAATTCTTCTATTGTAAGTTCTCTTAGCTTATCAACCTTCATCGCTTTCACCACCTATCGCTTCTAATGCCTGGCGCTTAACAAACTTGCACTTTATCGGCAATTTATGAGCTGCCAAGCGAAATGCCTCTTTGGCCACTTCTTCCGATACGCCTGCTAACTCAAATAAAATTCTACCTGGCTTAACTACGGCAACCCAATACTCTGGAGAGCCTTTACCGCTTCCCATACGCGTTTCGGCAGGTTTCTTTGTTACCGCTTTATCAGGGAAAATTTTTATCCACACTTTGCCGCCTTTACGTATATAACGGTTTATCGCTATACGCGCAGACTCTATTTGGTTACTGGTTATCCATGCGGGCTCTAATGCTTGTAAGCCATACTCGCCGTAAGCAATCCTATTGCCTCGGCTGGCCACGCCTTTCATTTTGCCTCTTTGCGGCTTTCGATATTTTACCCTCTTTGGCATTAGCATGTCTGTTCCCTCCTTCTTCAGCAACGGCCCATTTGCCCTTGCCTAAAACATCTCCTTTGTATATCCATACCTTTACGCCTATGCGGCCATATGTTGTATGCGCTTCTGTAAAACCATAGTCGATATTAGCGCGCAGCGTCTGAAGTGGTATCGTCCCTTCATGATAATGCTCGCTTCTAGCTATTTCGGCTCCACCTAAACGGCCCGAACAAGTGATTTTTATGCCTTTAGCTCCAGCTTTCATGGTGCGGCTTATAGCTTGCTTCATGGCGCGTCTAAAAGATATGCGCTTTTCCAGCTGAGAAGCAACATTTTCCGCTACAAGCTGTGCATCTAATTCTGGAAATCTTACTTCTAATATATTAAGCGAAACACCTTTACCAGTCAATTCTTCTAACTCTTTTTTTAGTTTATCAACCTCTGTTCCGCCTTTACCTATAACCATGCCAGGTTTTGCAGTATATATGCTTATGCGCACTCTGTTAGCCGCACGTTCTATTTCTATTCTAGAAACACCCGAATTATATAACTTTTTCTTTAAATAGTTACGTATCTTATGATCTTCTAATACGTTTTGTGCAAATTCTTTATCATTTTTTACCAGCCATCGCGAATCCCAATTCTCTATAACTCCTACTCGGAGTCCATGCGGATGTACCTTTTGACCCAACTAGCATACCTCCTATCTTTTGATTTCATCTAAAATAACGGTTATATGGCTTGTACGTTTTAATATGCTGTATGCTCTGCCCTGAGCCCTTGGATGTATGCGCTTAAGCGTGGGCCCTTGGTTTGCATAAATCTCCGCCACATAAAGGTCATCGCGGTTTAAACCTAAGTTATTCTCTGCATTAGCTATAGCTGAATTTAATAATTTTTCTACCACAGGCGAAGCGGCCTTAGGCGTATAACGCAATATGCTTATAGCTTCTTCCACGTTCTTGCCACGTATCAAATCTATAACGATCTTCACTTTGCGTGGTGATATTCTTACATATTTAGCTATAGCTCTGGGCCTTCTATCTCTGTTTTCTTCCCTTCTTTGAGCCTTCTCGCGCTCTCTTGTAGCCATGTGTTCACTCCTTCCTTTATCGCTGCTACCTTGCCGATGTTGAACGTTCGCTTTTGTCGCTATGTCCGCGGAATGTTCTGGTAGGAGCGAATTCTCCCAGCTTGTGACCTACCATATCTTCTGTTACATATACAGGCACATGCTTTCTGCCATCATGAACAGCGAAAGTGTGACCTACCATTTCAGGAATAATGGTGCAGCTACGAGCCCAAGTCTTTATAACTTTTTTTTCTCTCTTTTCGTTCATCTCAATGACTTTTTTCAGTATGTTCTTGTCAACATAAGGCCCCTTCTTTACTGATCTGCTCAATTAAAGCTGCCTCCTCTCTACTTTTTCCTGCGATTTATTATATATTTATCGCTATACTTATTTTTCTTACGCGTTTTGTAACCTAATGTTGGTTTACCCCAAGGCGTTAATGGACCAGGATGGCCTATAGGCGCTTTCCCTTCACCACCACCATGTGGATGATCGACGGGGTTCATAACTGAGCCGCGTACTGTCGGCCTTATTCCCATGTGCCTTTTCCTACCGGCTTTACCTATTTTTATATTTTCGTGGTCTAAGTTGCCGACTTGGCCGATAGTCGCTCTACAATTAAGCCTTATAAGCCTTACTTCGCCTGATGGGAGACGCACGTGGGCATAATTGCCCTCTTTTGCCATCAACTGAGCCTCGGCCCCTGCCGAACGCACTAATTGCGCTCCTTTACCTGGAACAAGTTCTATGTTGTGAATGCCTGTACCCACGGGAATATCTTTAAGCATAAGCGCATTACCCGGCTTTATATCAGCATCCTCGCCAGATACTATAACATCTCCTACCTTTAATCCTAAAGGGGCTAATATATAGCGTTTTTCACCGTCTACATAATGTAAAAGAGCGATATTTGCACTTCTATTCGGATCATATTCTATAGCAGCCACTTTGGCCGGAATATTATCTTTATCCCTTTTAAAATCGATTACCCTGTACTTTACCTTATTACCGCCACCTTTATGTCTAACCGTTATATGGCCGTTAACATTTCTACCAGCATTTTTAGGTAACGGTCTCAATAAGGATTTCTCAGGTACTTCCCTGGTAATTTCCTCAAACGTTGAAACCGTCATAAATCTTCTGGCAGGCGACGTCGGTTTATACTTTTTGATGCCCATAGTTCTCACTTCCTTCTATATAAGCTTTTATCACATGCCCTCGAAAAACTCAATCGCCTTGCTATCTGAGGTTAAAGTTACAATAGCTTTTTTCCAATTTGGCCTGCGTCCAACGTTCGCACCCATACGCTTCGTTTTGCCCTTCATGTTAACAGTGTTAACCTGAGCTACTTGAACGCCAAAAATCTTTTCCACGGCATCCTTTATCTGATACTTGTTAGCATTTTTAGCAACCCTAAAGGTGTAACGCTTGTCCTGCATCATACCGTATGTTTTTTCGGTAAGCAACGGCTCTATTATTATATCATGCGAATATACCATCAAGCATACACCTCCTCTACCTTAGGTACTGCCTCTTTTAGTATGACGAATTTATCATAATTTAATATGTCATAAACATTTAACGTGTTTACCAGGGCAGTTTTGATACCTGGTATGTTGCGCGACGATTTTTGAATTATTTCATTTTTTTCAGGTAAAACTACCAAGGCTTTGCGATCCGCGTTTAAATTGTGCAGTATGCGATGCATCTCTTTTGTTTTCGGCTGTTCAAGAGAAATATTGTCTACAACGACCAATTCGTTATCCCTAACCTTAGATGATAAAGCACTTTTCATAGCTAAACGGCGTAATTTCTTTGGAAGCGTATAGCTATAATCTCTAGGTTTTGGAGCAAATACAACACCGCCTTTAATCCACTGTGGCGCTCTTATGCTTCCTTGTCTAGCGCGCCCAGTACCTTTTTGGCGCCATGGTTTCCTGCCGCCGCCGCGCACTTCGCCTCTGGTTTTCGCTGACTGTGTACCCTGACGTCTATTGGCTAACTGCATCTGTACAACCTGATACATAGCCGCTTCATTTACTTCTATGCCGAAGATCGAATCGCTCAGCTCTATCTCGCCAACTTGTTGGCCTTCTACATTATATACTGGAACTTTAGGCACTTCTTTCTCCTCCTTCCTAGCGCTTTTTGTTCTTTATCGAATATTTTATCTCTATTATGCTTCCGCGTTTACCAGGCACGCTGCCCTTTATAAGCAACAAATTGCGCTCAGGATCGGTCTTAACTACTTCTAGCCCTTGTATAGTAACACGGCATGAGCCTTTATGTCCAGGTAAACGCTTATTCTTGAAGACACGTCCAGGTGATGTACCTGCGCTCATAGATCCGACTCTGCGATGATATTTTGAGCCGTGTGCCATAGGGCCTCTATGCGCACCCCAACGCTTTATTACACCGGCAAAGCCTTTCCCTAATGAAATGCCCGAAACATCAACTTTAACGCCAGGCTCAAATATATCTACAGTAATTTCTTGGCCAACTTGATATTCATCTATATTGTCCGGTTTAAATTCCTTGAGATATTTTTTATATGGAACATTTACAACTTTAAAATGGCCTTGTAGCGGTTTATTAAGTTTGTGCTCTTTTATATCAGAAAAACCTAACTGCACTGCGTTATAGCCATCTTTTTCCGAAGTCTTTTTTTGCACAACGACACATGGCCCAGCTTCTACCACCGTAACAGGTAAGGCTCTGCCATCTTCCATGAAAAGTTGCGTCATGCCTATTTTCCTTCCTAAAATGCCCTTCGCCACCGTCTTCACCTCCCTATAGCTTTATCTCTATATCCACGCCTGCAGGCAAGTCTAAGCGCATAAGGGCATCTACCGTTTTCGAGGTAGGCTGCAATATATCTATTAAACGCTTATGAATCCTGGTTTCAAATTGTTCGCGTGAATCTTTGTATTTATGCGGTGCTCTCAATATCGTAACGATCTCGCGTTCTGTGGGCAATGGTATTGGCCCCGAAACAGTAGCTCCGGTGCGTTTTGCTGTGGCAACTATTTGCTCGGCTGATTGATCCAAAACGCTGTGATCATACGCTCTCAATTTTATGCGGATTTTTTGTTCCGCCATCGCTTTCCCCTCCTTTACTAGCTAGGAAAATACAAATATGCCTGTAAAAGCATTTATTATGCTCTGTAAACAGAGCATGTTTACAGAGCTTACTCTAAAATCTCAGTAACAACACCGGCTCCTACTGTCCGGCC
>ENA-UPAD01001181-UPAD01001181.1-bioreactor-metagenome-genome-assembly--contig:-NODE-1181-length-29489-cov-493.361826_pt1 | contig 29489 bp, 25 predicted proteins | sample MGYA00238179_ERZ772710 | MGnify/ENA primary metagenome ERZ772710 (study PRJEB29004, sample SAMN07631245) | bioreactor metagenome | isolation source: Switchgrass digestor | place: USA: Dartmouth...
TGATAGCGGTACAAAGGGGACGGCTGAGACTGGCGGACGGTATGCTGATGAGGCACAGGTGAAGCAGTGGGATGGCATATCGATGAGACAGGATCAAAACAGCAGGACAGATCCTGCGGGACATAAGGACGGCTCCCGTGTCTGAGTTTGCAGAGCCGGACACGAAAGCCGCACGAAACTGCTTAAAGCCCATTTACATCAGTTTCAGATCAGTGATCCTGTTTTTACCATACACCTGTTTTCATTATACCCTGTATCAATGTGCCATTGGCAAGCACCCGGACTCAATACCCAAAACGGCACTTAGAACTTTACCTCAGGCGCCTTTGTTTCGTTCTCGTCTATGGTGAAGAAGGGCTCTTCCACAAAGTTGAAGGCGTTTGCGAGAATGTTCCTCGGGAACATCTGGATCGCGTTGTTGTAGTCCATGACGACGTCATTGTAGAACTGGCGGGCGAATGCTATCTTGTCCTCGGTCTTGGTGAGTTCCTTCATGAGTTCCTGGAAGTTGGAGTTTGCCTTGAGGTCAGGATAGGATTCAGCAAGGACCATCAGCCGGCTGAGCCCCCTGGAAAGCTCGTTGGTGGCCTTGATTACATCCTGGTGGGAAGATGCGCTCATGTAACTGTTGCGCGCCCTTATCACCGATTCGTATGTGTCTTTTTCATGTGCGGCATAGCCCTTTACCGTTTCGACCAGGTTTGGTATGAGATCGAACCTTCTCTTGAGCTGGACGTCGATCTGGCTCCATGAGTTGGCTACCTTGTTTCGTTTGCTTACCAGTCCGTTGTAACCTGCTATCACATAGATGACTGTCAGGACTGCGATTACTGCCAGTATGATCAGAAAAGTCGTCATTTGGACATCCTCCTTAATTAGTAAAAATTATTCATTGATTATATAACAAACTTTATACCTTGTATCAGAATGCTCCTCCGCCGCCGCGGCCGCCGCCTCCGCCGGAGCCGCCTCCGAAACCTCCGCCGCTGAAGCCGCCTCCTGAGCCTGAAGAGGAGGATTGCTTGGAGTTGGCTATAGCCATTGCCCGATCTATCGCATGGTCGACAGAGTAAACGGCCCTGTCAAGGGTGTTGGTGAACGAGCTCAGGCTGCGCAGGTTGTGACCATACATGTAAGTGAGCCTTGTGTTTTGCAGGTCGGCATCGGTGTATACGAGAGGAAGCTGTTTTATGACTTCCTTTGCAACGCCCAGCGAAACCGCGTAGACCAGGTAGTGTTCCCACAGGACGATGGACGGCATTTCCGCCTTGTCGAGCCTGCTGAAATCCTTCAGGAAATTCCTGAAAGCTTTCCACATTGCATACTGTTCATTTCCGTAAGCAGAACGCCTGTTGAGCCTTGCTCCGAAGATGAGCATGATAAAGCCCGATATGATGACCAGTATCCCTGTCGGGTTTTCCGCCGCGGCAGTCAGGAAAAAGCCCAGGACGATATATGCTATGCCGGCAAGTACCGCAATTATTCTGCCTTTCCTGCTGGATCCGTCAAAGAAGCTGTGTTTGGCGGCCTCATCCTTGACCCTTTCGCACCAGTTCTGATAATTCCGTGTGAATCTGCGAGCATCTGCTTCAGTTTTTACATGATCGGACACTTCGTCGAGGAATACACGGGAGCCGTCGCCGATCTCATTGATGAACCAGTTCAGAAGGTACGATTCGTGGCCCGTAAGACCGGACCGGGGAGCCTCGGGGTTCAGCGTCAGGCTGTAATCCTCGACCTTCTTGTCCCTGAAAAAGCCCTCTTTTATATAAGATTCCTGTTTCAGTACCAGGTTGCCTTTCCGCACCAGGTCCATCAGTGTCGCCGTGATATCCCGCTTGTCGACACTGCCCATGTTCATGAGTACGGACATTTCAGCCGGGGTGTATTCTCCCGGAAGTTCCCGGTAGTATTTGGCGTTGAATGAGCTTTTGAATTCCCTGTCATATTTGAGGTACAGCCGGATGATGAGCGGTATCCAGGCGATGAAGAGAATTATGCACAATATATCGGTTATCTTCTTTCTCTGCTGCTTCCTTTCCCTTTCTTCCGCAAGCCTCCTGTTGTATTCTTCTACTTGTTTGCGCGCCTTTTCGCGCTCAGCATTGGCCTCGTCAGCCATTTTCTTTTCGTTGTCGAGGATCCTCCGGAGCGCATCCTCAGCCTTTACCCTGGCGGATTCCGGGACGAGCCGCGGAGGGAACAGCACGAGGGTCTCCACATAATAGCCCGGGTCCAGCCTGTCGAGTATGAATTCCACATTCTGTCCGTCTGTTATTACTGATTCGCCGGTCAGCGGACCGTGGCCGAACACCCTTATCTCATCCTTAGAAGCCCCTTCAGGCAGCCGGATATGTATCCTTATATCGTTGAGAGGTACGTCCCAGCCGGTATCGATCAGCTTTCTGTTGAATTCGGCTATGTCATTGTATTTTGTCACAACATTCTTCAGCGTATATTTATAGACAAAAGTCTTTCTGGTATTGCTGCTTTTTTCGAAAACTTTCAGATGGGCTATTTCATCGTCTTGGTATACGTTATACGTACCTGATTTGCCGGCAGCGTCCAGGTCGGTCGTGGAATTGACCGTGAACTCCTTTATGTTCATGCCGTCTTCTTCCGCGTACACCTGCAGGTTTTCCAGACCGTCGGTCTTTTCGTAATCTATGTCCCGCAGTACGCCGCTGAAGTCGCCGACGAACTCGTAAGCTATCCTTTCTTCTACGTCAGCCGAGCCGTCGGGATTGACGACGACATAGACAGTATACCCGTTGATTTCATAATGCCTGCTGTCCGCGGAGACGCCTTGGCAAAGTACTGCCGATGCCAGTATGAGTACGAGCAGCAAAAATACCGCTGGCCTGATGCCTTTTTTCATTTTGCGCACCTCACAAGAAAATCACGCTGACCGTATTCAGCGATGCGGACCGGGTCCCGGGCCGCTAACTAAATTCTACCACATTATACTTGACATGCAATGCATTTGTTTGTTGAAAAATTATACAGGAAACAACGCTTTCCCTATATGTCAGGATGCCGGAGCTGCAGATGGCTGCGATCGATATGGAAAATGAATAATCGGGGGATAAAATCGAACAATATGGATAGTGCGATGCAGAAAAACAAGGCAAGGCAGTGTAAACGGGATGAAGCATGCCGCGGGACAAAACACGAAACAGACCGGACAGGGGAATAAACGCCCAAATTTCCTGCTATGTGCGGTGATCGGCCTCGTGACGGGACTTGCCAACGGCCTGTTCGGTTCAGGCGGCGGTACGATCGCGGTACCTGCGATGGTGCACCTGCTCAAAGCCGAGGAACACAAAGCTCACGCTACCGCCATATCCGTGATACTGCCGCTTACTGTCGTTAGTTCGGCGTTCTATATCATTAAAGGCCATGCGGACTGGGGCATAACGATCAAGGCGACGCTGGGAGGCCTCATTGGGGGATATATCGGTGCGAAACTGCTGAACAAATGCCCGGATAAATTGCTGAGAAAGATATTCGCGGTGTTCATGGCGGCAGCAGGTATAAAAATGATTTTTTGAAAGGACTTGCGAAGAGGGCCGGCAAACGGGGCAAAAATGGCGGAAAAGCATATGAGAAGGCAGGCGGCAGGAGTTTTTCCGGAAGGTTTTTTCGAAGTATCAGAAAAGGAGAATTGCAAGGGGAAGATGATTTGAATAACTGGAACTGGATCGTTTTATTCCTGGCCGGGCTTGCGTCAGGGATCATAAGCGGCATGGGGATGGGAGGAGGCGCCGTCCTGATACCGGTGCTCGTCCTTGTCGCCAATCCGGGGCAGCACATCGCCCAGAGCGTCAATTTGCTGTATTTCATTCCGACAGCAGCTGTGGCATTAGTCATACATATCAAAAACAAAAGCATCGATTTCAGGATGGCGGTTCCCATCATCGCATTCGGCCTGGCGGGCGCACTGGCGGGTTCATGGATAGCCGCATCGATGGAGGCCGGTTTGCTAAGGAAGTTTTTCGGCGGGTTCCTGCTGGCGATGAGCGTTTACGAGATGTTCAGAAAAGGCAGGAACGACGGCGGGAAGTAATTTTTTATTCACAAACGGAACGCATTAGTGGTATAATATTTAATCAATCATGATACAGGAGGTACGCTTTGGGGAACAGGAAAATAGCGGATACGGCATACGGGATACTGGAGGACAAAAAGGCCAGGGATATTGAAGTGATCGATATTACAGAAATATCGATACTCGCCGATTATTTCATAATCTGCAGCGGTACATCGACTACGCATATCAAGACGCTGGCGGACGAACTGGAACTGAAGATGGGCGAAGCCGGATACAACCTGATCCACAAGGAAGGATACCAGAGCGCCAGGTGGATACTGCTGGATTTCGGCCAACTGGTCGTACATATATTCAATGAAGAAGACCGGAAATTCTACAATCTTGAAAGGCTATGGTCCGAAGGCAAGTTCAGGACCCCGGACGACCTGGAACATTCATGATTCGATCAGGATCACAATTTGCTCAATCTGAAAGGGGCTGTTTATATTGGCTTACTCAACGAAGATAGACGAGAAATGGCAGAAGAAATGGGAAGAAACCGGTTTGTACAGGTTCGACCGCAATAATCTTGACAAAAAGCTATACTGCCTCGAAATGTTTTCATATCCCTCGGGAGCCAAACTCCATGCAGGCCATTGGTACAACTACGGACTGACCGACACATGGGCAAGGCTCAAGAGGATGCAGGGCTGGAACGTATTCCATCCGCAGGGGTTCGACGCGTTCGGCCTGCCTGCCGAGAACTATGCGATAAAAACAGGCATCCATCCGAAGGATTCTACATATTCGAATATAAGGACCATGGAAGAGCAGCTCAGGAAAATGGGCGCAACCTTCGACTGGGACTACGAGGTGATCACCTGCGCACCCGAATATTACAAGTGGACTCAGTGGATATTCCTGCAGCTGTACAAGCATGGACTGGCGTACAGGAAGAAGGCGCCGGTCAACTGGTGCCCAAGCTGCAAAACAGTGCTGGCCAACGAGCAGGTCGTAGACGGCTGCTGTGACCGGTGCAAGAGCGAAGTTACCAAAAAGGATCTGACACAGTGGTTCTTCAAGATCACGGATTACGCGCAGGAACTGCTGGACTGCCTGCCGCAGCTTGACTGGCCCGAGAAAACGAAAAAGATACAGCAGAACTGGATCGGCAGGTCGGAAGGCGCCGAGATCGTTTTCGAAGGCGCGGACGGCAGCTTTTCGTTCAAGGTATTCACGACCAGGGCTGATACGCTGTATGGCGTGACTTACGTTGTACTTGCCCCGGAAAACGAGTTGGTTGATAAAATCACGACGCCTGAATGCAGGGAAGCTGTCGAACAATACAGGGAGCAGGCAAAGAAATCGACCGAGATCGAAAGGATGTCTACGGTAAGAGAAAAGACCGGCGTCTTTACCGGAGCTTATGCGATAAATCCCGTGAATGGAGACAAGGTGCCGATCTGGATAGCGGATTATGTACTCGCCGGTTACGGCACAGGCTGCGTCATGGCTGTGCCTGCCCATGATGAAAGGGATTATGAATTTGCAGCGAAGTACAACCTTCCTATAAAGCGCGTTATAAAAGGCGGAGAAGGCGTCGACGACACCCTGCCCTTCGTCGAGGACGGCATACTGGTCGACAGCGCCGAATTCACGGGCATCGGTTTGGCACAGGCAAGGCGTGGGATCGTTGAAAAGCTCAATAAGCAGGGCAAGGGCGAATTCAAGGTCAATTACAGGCTCAGGGACTGGCTGGTGTCCAGGCAGCGCTACTGGGGAGCCCCGATACCGATAATATACTGCGACGACTGCGGCATCGTGCCCGTGCCGGAAAAAGATCTGCCGGTTGAACTGCCGTACAATGTGAAATTCACTCCGGACGGCGAATCACCGCTGGCAAAATGCGATGAATTCATGAATACCGTATGCCCGAAATGCGGCAAGCCGGCGAAAAGGGACCCTGACACGCTGGACACTTTCGTGTGCTCGTCATGGTACTTCCTGCGCTATCCTGACAATAAGAACTCCGAAAAGGCGTTCGACACCGAGTGGATCAACAAGATGCTGCCCGTGGACAAGTACGTGGGCGGCGCGGAACACGCGGCGATGCACCTGCTGTATGCAAGGTTCGTGACGAAAGCCCTGCGTGACATGGGCTACCTGAACTTCGACGAGCCGTTCCTTTCACTGGTCCACCAGGGCACGATCCTCGGCCCGGACGGCAACAAGATGAGCAAATCGAAGGGAAACACCATATCGCCGGATGATTATATAAAGGAGTATGGCTCGGATGTCTTCAGGATGTACCTTGGCTTCGGCTTTGCGTATACCGAGGGCGGGCCGTGGAGCGACGACGGCATCAAGGCGATATCCAGGTTCGTCGGAAGGGTGGAGAGGCTGATCGAATCTGCTGCCGCGCTTGACAGGACGCTTGAGGGAGAGTACGGCGCCGAGGAAAAGGAACTGGATTTCGTAAGGCACACCGCCATAAAGGGCGTCACAGAAGACGCCGAGAGATTCCAGTTCAACACGTCGATAGCAAGGATTATGGAGCTTGTGAATGCGCTTTACAAATATGAAAGCACAGGCAGAAAAAATTACAGGCTTTACGTCGATACCGTGACGGATCTTCTGAAGCTGCTGGCTCCTTTCGCGCCGCATCTTTCCGAGGAGCTCTGGGAGAAGATGGGCGGACCTTATTCTATCTTCAGCCAGAAGTGGCCCCAGTGGGACGAGAAGAAGCTTGCCAGGGACGAAGCGGAGATAGTTATCCAGCTCAACGGCAAGATCAAGGAAAAAGTCATGGTGCCTTCCGGCCTCGATAAAACACAGACCGAGGAAGCCGTGATGAAGAACGGGAAGGTCGCGGCGCTGCTGGAGGGCAAGACGGTCGTCAAGGTGATCGCGGTGCCGGGCAGGCTGGTCAACATTGTGGTGAAGTGATTAAGGAGGGCTGCCTGAAAGGCAGCCCCTATTTTATACTTACGGCAAACATGGTATAGGATCTATGCAAATGTGCCCTTGAAACAGATAAGCCCTGAAGCTGCAATGTCTTAAGGAAGGCTGTCCGCTGTCCTTTTGATCACTTCTGTTGACGACAGGAAACATCATATTGTCTATAATTATTTTTTATTTACCTCAAAATAACAGGAATGGTGTAATATATTATCATGCGTTCAGCTTTACGGGGAGGGACCTGGATGGAAAAGCAGCAGGCCGGCAAAACCCGTGCCGTCGGCAATATTCTATATGCTGTCAGGCTCATGTGGGGTATGTGCAGGGGAATAGTCATACATACGGCTGTTATAAGTGCCATTGATTATTTTGGGTGGGTATTCTATGATTTGTTTTTCATTCGTTATCTGATCGGAGCAATAGAGAACCAGGAGAACTTTTCATACATAATGAGGTTCATTTTGATCTCCGGGCTTGTATTTTGCATAATTTTCGCCTATATCTCATACATTGACGGATCGTTCCGCCCCAGGGCCGGTGTGACGCTGTACCGCAAGCTTTACGGCATGCTGTATAAAAAAGCCGGGACCGTCGAACTCGGGTGCTTTGAAGACAGCGACTTTTACAACAGGTACGCGCTGGCTGTCGACAAAGCTGATGAGAACCTGTCCATGATCGTCCGGAACCTGTTTGGGATAGTGTTCAGCGGGATTGCTGCCGTGATAGTGTTTTACACTATGTACACGATAGACAGCATAGCCGTGCTTTTTGTTTTCTTCCCTATCATCGGCAATTTTGTTTTCGGATACATCTACAACAAAATGCTCTTCAAACGCGACCAGGAACTGATCCCGTACAGGAGAAGGATCGAATACGTGAACCGGGTCATGCACCTTGCGGATTTTTCAAAGGAAATGCGGCTGTCCAATGTTTATAACCTTATGAAGCATAAGTATAAAAAGGCGCTGGAAGGGATATTCGACACTGTTGAGAAGTACGTCCTTAAAATAAAATATCCCGCTATGGTTCAGAAACTACTTTACCTTTACGATCATCTTTGAAGGAGTGCTGCTCTACGGGGCTTACCGTACCATCGTCAGCAGGACCATGAACCTGTCGGAACTTGCTGTGCTCTCTACCGCAATGGTTTCTGCTACCTGGATCCTGATCGGCTTTACAGACCACATACTCAACAGCGTCAAGCTTGGCATATTCATGGAAAATATCCGCAGCTTCATGGAATATGAGCCAAAGCTGCCGGAGGACCATGACGGGATCATTCCCGGGAAGGAAATAGAATCCATAGAGTTCAGGAATGTCAGCTTCGCATACAAGGATGGCGGCGAATATACTCTCAGGAACCTTTCGTTCAAAATCGAAGCCGGATCCTGCCTTGCCCTGGTGGGCCATAACGGCGCCGGCAAAACGACCATTATCAAGCTGCTGTTCCGGCTGTATGACCCGACCGAGGGCGAGATCCTGCTGAACGGGCGAAATATCCGGGAGTACAACCTTAGGGCGTATCGGAGACTGTTCGCGGCGGCATTCCAGGACTATAAGGTGTTTGCGCTGAGCATAAAGGAAAATGTCATGATGCGAAAGGTCAATGCGGAAGATGACGCCGTGGTGTATGACGCCCTCAAAAAAGCGGGTGTGTATGAAAAGGTTATGTCACTGCCCAGGAAGGCTGATACCGTGCTGACAAAGGAGTTTGATGAAGAAGGGGCGCTGCTGTCCGGTGGAGAGATCCAGAAAATCGTGGTTGCCAGGGCATTTGCGAAGGATGCCCCGATCAAGGTTTTTGACGAGCCATCCAGCGCATTGGACCCGATAGCTGAGTACCAGCTGAACAAAACCATGCTGCAGGCGGCCGAAGGCAAATCTGTCGTGTTCATTTCCCACAGGCTTTCAACGACTCGTCACGCAGACCGTATATTGATGATGGAGAACGGCAGAGTCATCGAAGAGGGGAGCCATGACGAACTGATCAGGCTGCAGGGCAAATATGCCGCAATGTGGAAAGCCCAGGCAGGCAGGTATATTTAATGATCTGAAATATAGGCTGTACCAGGACATGGCTGCTGCCAGAAGGCGCAATAAAAAAGGGACACTCCTCATCCCTCAAGGAATACCCCTTGCAGAGGAGTGTCACCGTACCTCTTTCAGCTGATTTTCTCCATATAGCGCTTTATTTTCCTGGTCGAAGTCTTGGCGAACTCTTCCTGGCGGATCGTGAACCTGAGTATGCGCTTATACAGCGGCATCTTTTTATTGACATTCTTGACTTCGGCGTCTATGATCCTGAAGACTTCGTCCTCCGTCACCTCGGACTTGCCAAGCCTTTCCTTTATAATGTCCATGGCCGGGACGATCATGGCATACACGAAAGTCTCTTCAGAAGCTTCGTCTTCCTTGCCGTAGACCATCGATTCAGCTATGAACGGGCTTTTGTTGAGGTAAGCCTCGACCTCTTCGGGGTATATGTTCTTGCCGTTTTTGGTGACTATGACGTTCTTTTTCCTGCCGGTTATGCTGAAGAAACCTTCCCTTGTCATCTTCGCCAGGTCACCGGTATGGAACCAGCCGTCCCTGAACGCTTTTTCCGTAGCCAGGCTGTTTTCGAAATATCCGAGCATCACGTTGCTGCCCTTTACGATAAGCTCTCCGACGCCATCCTTGTTCGGCTTGTAGATCATGACTTCATTGCAGGGAAGAGGAAGCCCGATGGAATCGTCCCTGAACCTCTCCAACTGGTTGACCGTAACGATGGGGGAACATTCCGTAAGCCCGTATCCTTGCATCAGGGGAATTCCGAAATCGCGGAAACCCTTCGATACGGCAGGATCGAGGGCTGCAGCGCCTGAAATGATCAGCCTGAGCCTACCGCCCATGTTTTCATGTATTTGCCTGAACAATTTCTTCCTGGCATCTATTCCAAGAAGCAGCAGCAACTTGCTGACAACCAGCGCCGCCTTTACTTTGTATGTCGATTTCTGCTTGTTTATGGAATCCCATATCTTCTTGTACATGGATTCGAGCAAAAGCGGCACGGCCATGATAATGGACGGATTCGTTTCCTTCATGTTCTTTGCGATATGTCTGAGTCCCTCGATAAAGGAGATCCTGCAGCCATTGTACAGTATCAGCAGGAAACTTGTGGTGCAGGCATATGTATGATGGAGCGGGAGCATGATCAGAGTCGAATCGGTATCGTCGATATACAGTACTGAGCAAACGGACATGATGTTCGAGACTATGTTCCTGTGAGAAAGCATGACGCCTTTTGCCAGATCCGTCGTGCCTGAAGTGAAGATCAGGATACCGAACGCGTCCGGATCGATTTCAGCATCAATATATGTACGATCGCCTGCGTCCAGCAGGTCCGCGCCCTTCTGAATGATTTTCTTCATGGAGAGGAACCTGCCGTCGTCTTCATCGGCGTCCATATTTATGAAGTACTCCACCTGCGGAACTGCAGATGAAATGAGCCGCATATCTTTTTCGTGCGTTCCGGAAAAGACCACCGCGCTGGCATGTGAGCGGATCAGCAGGTTTTCGATCTCATCTCTTGGCAATTCCCTGTCAAGAGGCACGATGATGCCGACGCCGTTTGCAACTGCCAGGTAGGTCAGGCACCATTCATAACGGTTCTCACCGATGACCGCTATGAATCTCCCTTTCAGCCCGAGATTCACAAGGGCAGTGCCTAATGAATCGACTTCTCTTTTGAATTCCCTGTATGTTATTCCTTTGTAGGTCCCGTCTTTCGATTTGAGGTAAAAAGCTTCATTGTCGCCGTACAACTCGGCGCTTTGCACCAGCATATCCTTGAGATCACGTATCTGGCGCACTTCACGGTTAGGTTTCGATGTCATTTGATAACACCTCTTAAAAAAATGGCGAGAATACACCGTTTCTCTGCCCATATATTATATATTATGTTGAGTTTGCTAGTAAATACCTGACTGTCAATAGTATCTTCTGCTGCGGGATCTCCGTGAAAGCGCCTTTGCAAACAGCCTGACTATTATGAGAAATATGATGAAGGCAGCGCAGCATATACCGATTTTGACATAAATATTGTCAAGGATGGTTTCCGGGTGCTGCGTCAAAGCGGAGAGCGAGACAGGATTCGGTTTATATTCGATATCCCTTGCGGCAACCAGGTCCACTTTGCCGATAGAGACACCGTCCTTCAGGAATTCGACGTACCCGATCCTGTCGCCCTTGTTGACCGGAGCATGGATCACTCCGTTTATATGTGAGATCTCCTGTATATTCCTCTGTGAAACATCTTTGGGCAGAACACGGACAAGCGACTCTTCCGTTACCAGGTCGAGGCCGTATATGTCCGCCGCATCTTCCACCTTTATATTCCTGTATACCTGGCCTTCATGGATCAGTTCGACTCGCTCGAAATCGGTGAAGCCGTAATCAAGCAGTTCCTTTGAGTATTTCCTCACATTTTCGGCAGCGTTCTCATTTTTGACACCCATTACGACTGCGATCAGTTCCATGCCATCTTCGTTCCTTGCGGATGAAACCAGGCAATTGCCGGCGGGTCCGGTAAACCCTGTTTTGATGCCGTTGATTTCATAAAGGTCGCTTGTGTTGTTGAGCATTAGTTTATTTGAATTTGTCAGCTCGGGCCACTTTGAGTGCTTGTTTGTAGCAGGCATCGTAAAGCTGTGCGTGCTCACTATTTCCCTGAATTTAGGCAATGTCATGGCATACCTTGCAATGCACGCCAGGTCAGCCGCAGTTGTGAAATGCATGGGATCATGGATGCCGCTCGGATTGGCGAAATGGGTTTCGACTGTCCCAAGTTCCTTTGCCCGCTTGTTCATCAGTTCCACAAATTCTTCCATGCTGCCGCTTATGTTTTCCGCGATTATATTAGCGGCTTCGTTTGCGGAACTGATAAGCATCGCCTGGAGCAGGTTTTCCATGCGGATCTTCTCGCCGGGTATTATCCCTATATTGCTTCCGTTATAACCGATGGCATCTATGGCGGACTGGCTCGCTGTCATCACTTCGTCGAGATCTCCGAGTTCCAGCGCAAGTATTGCAGTCATTATCTTGGTCGTACTGGCGGGATACAGTGTTTCGCGGGAATTCTTCTCACACAGAACGTCGCCGGTCTGTGCATCTATCAATATGTAAGCCCTTGCATCCAGTGAAGGCGGCTGCGCATATGCGATTCCAATGTTCAATGCTGTCAGCAGCAAAATCATTGCCAATGTCAGCAGCTTTTTCATCTGTACCCTCCGGGATATGTTTTCTCAATTAAAGTATAGCAAAAATATCACTGTGTTAGTTAAAAAATATTAAAAGTGTATCGGAAAATAAAGGAAAATATCATTGACAGGAAGAATAATACAAAAATGGAGGTAATACACTATGAAAATCCGGATTTTGGGGAAAGAAACGGAGATAAAAACAGAACTTCTTTTTTCGATGGTTTCCGGCCTCGTTTTACTGGGTGTGCTAGCGGGAATCTTTCTGTTTAGCGGGAGGGGAGATATAATCATTGAAGAAGGACAGGAAATCCTGCAGCAGACAGCAGGAAACGGTGAGACCAATGATGCTGAACGTGACGGGGCTTTGGCCGGGAATGGGAACAGAGCCGATGACAATTATGGGAGCAAAGCTATGGAAATAGCGAATGCTGACCAGGATCCGGGCGGAGGGCCGGGCATCCCGGGAAATGCCGGAGAGGACGCGAAAGCGGGCATCGGATCCAATGGTAAAGAGGACGAGATCAAGGTCTATGTGGTGGGATGCGTGAAAAATCCAGGCATCGTTACGCTGACGAGAGGGCAGATGGTATTCGACGCCGTCAGGGAGGCGGGCGGACTCACCGAGGATGCGGACGCCGACAACATAAACATGGTGTATTCTTTGAATGAAAACGTTATGCTGGTCATAAAATCAAAGAAGGAGAACAAGGCCGTCGGTGAAGGCGCTGTGGTACGCAGCGACAGCGGCCCCGGCGCTGAAGTGATAGGAGGCGGCGATGACGCGGCCGACGGCCGGGACGATATGAGGCTGGTCAACATAAACACTGCCGGTGTGGATGAACTCGATACCCTTCCTGGTATAGGGGAAGCGAAAGCAAGGGATATCATCGCTTACAGGGAGAAACACGGCAGGTTCGGCAGGATCGAAGATATCATGAAAGTTCCCGGGATCAAGCAGAACAGGTTCGAGAGCATCAAGGATTTTATCACAGTGGACTGAAGGAACATACCCGTGCGGCGGTACGTCTCAACTATACATACGATGGCGCGTAACCGTCTGTAAAGGGTATACGGGCAGCCGGCAATGAAATGAAGTTATGCGGGAGTAACGTGAACAAATGGCGGGAGCGGAGGGGTCAGATGAAAAAACTGCTGTTTGCAATAATGATCACAATATTGAGTATATCGCTGGCAGCCTGCAGTTTGCCCGGCAAAGATGCCGCGACGTCAGGCAATGATGCCGGGAACCAGCAGGATGACGGCGAGACGGGTTTCGTGGAGACAGGCGATGATGAGCAAAACTCAGGTGATGCCGGGGAGGACCGGGATATTCCTGGGGATGACGGCGGGGGTACTGACGAAGACACAAAAATGATAAAGGTCGCTCTTTATTTTCCGACCATCGACAACAGTGCACTTAAAAAAGTTGAAAAAGAAATACCTGTAGTCAACAAGGCTATACTGAAGGCATGCATGCTGGCGCTGATCGAAGGTCCTGGCGATCCTGCACTGAGGAAACCGATACCTCCAGGCACCGAGATCCTTGGCATATCGATCAAAGACGGAACGGCGATCGTAGACCTGTCGAAGGAGTTTCTCAACAGCAGCGGGCTCGATGAAGTCACATCCAGGCTTTCCATAGTCAATACCCTTACGGAGATCGAGGGAGTGGACAGGGTGCGTCTCAGGATCGAAGGAGAGGATATGGCCGGTCCGAGCGGCAAGCCCCTCGGCGATATGGAGCCTGCCCGGCTCGATGAGGAAGGACGGCCTCTCCCCGGAAAAACGATGACCGTGGTATTGTATTTTTCCGATAACGAAGCAATGTACCTGGTCGGAGAACCAAGAGACATAGAAATACCCGCAGGCGTTTCACCTGAAGAGGCAGTCCTCGCCGAACTGATGGCAGGTCCGAGGAACGATGACCTGTGGGACGCTATACCGGACGGTACGAAACTCCTGTCTGTCGACACAAAGGACGGGGTATGCACCGTGAACTTCTCGAGGGAATACATTGAAAACAGCCCGGGAGGCACTGCAGCAGAAAGGATGGCCATTTTTTCAGTCGTAAATACTCTTACTGAGCTTGAAGGCATAGATAAAGTACAGTTCCTGGTAGAAGGCAGGAAAGAAAAAATATATACTCACGCCATATTTGACGAGCCGTTTTCAAGAGATGAATCGATCATTTCAAAACAGTAAGACCGGCAAGCAAAAAAATCGCTTCAATTTGCTGCTGAAGCGAATATCACTGAAGCAATATGCAAACTCCTGCTTCAGCCCGACATGGCCGGCAGTATGACGAAGGAAGCTACAAGATAACTGAGCAGGATGAGTGCGGAAGGCATTACCAGTCCATACAGCAATGCTTTCCGCACTTTTTTATGGCGCAGTTTTCTGAAATATGTTTTTCTTTTGTACCTCATTTCAGTATCTCCCAGATTGCAGCATACGCGCAGTATTTTTTTGCTTCATCATGAGATTTGTGTTTGAAATATAATTCTAACCTATAACATCTGATACTGCAATTTCCTGGAAATACCAGCCGAACATCAACTGCTCCTTCCTTTTTTACGCCTTTTGCCTTTTTTGCACCTGACAATACCAGGTATTCATCCAGGTCGTAATCTTTTCCGGGAACCAGGCCTCCTATGACCTCTGCCATGCGGACGGGGTCGATGCCATGCGCCTTTTCGACTTTACCGGCTATCACCAGAGGTATCCTTGCCTCATCTATAAGGATCGAGTCCGCCTCATCTACGATCGCATAGTTGAAAGGACGCTGTACCAGGTCATAGGGGCTCATGGCAAGAAAGCTCCTCAGGTAATCGAACCCGGCTTCTTTGGCTGTCAGGTATGTTATGTATATATTTACTCCTCCTGTAATTTGCATAAACAAGTGGCGGAATCTCTGCAATGATGATTTTGTCCGGTATACAGATCAGTGATTTGCAAAGATGCGGAGAAGACAGAAGCGTGCTTTGCATTTCTGTCGGCGCAGCTTCTGACCTGACATTTTGGTATCAAATCGAATGCCGGGATCAGATCGAAGCCAGTGAGTGTATTTTCAGGCGATGGCACCTGATAAGTATCAGACTGCTTAATGTGATGAGTATGTCGGGAGTCATTACCCATAACGAAGAGAGTCGGGTGAATGAAAATATCATGATACCGAATGTGATTGCGACTGTAATTGAAAACATGAAGAAAGCGACCTCGGCTGATGTGTCGATAAGACACAAGCCCAAAGTATACAGCAGCTTTGTCCTGATCGTCCCCGAACTTCTGCATCCTGAAGCTGCGGCAAATATGGCGGACAGTATCGCTGTAACAGTAATTACTGCAATTATCAGCATCACAGGCATCTTTCCCGGTAATAGTCAGATATATATTAACACTTGGTAACATATTTTACAAGTACTTGACCGGCGGCATCAGTAATCAGGACATTATCATACTAAAGTGATAATAATGCACAGTATTACTTTTCATTCAAAATATTTTCTGATATAATGGCGGAAAAAAATAAAAGGAGTCAGATGTATGAGTGGGGATCGGATTCAAATCCTGGTGGCAATGTGTGTTTACCTTGCCTCGGTCATTGTGATAGGGGTATACTATTCAAGAAGAGCGAATGAAAGCTCAGATAATTACTTTATCGGCGGCAGAAAACTTGGCCCATGGATCGCCGCCATGAGCGCGGAGGCATCCGATATGAGCGGATGGCTGCTGATGGGGCTCCCGGGATTGGCTTACTGGTGCGGCCTGAGTGATGCCATCTGGACAGCCATAGGCCTCGCAGCCGGCACTTACATAAACTGGCTTGTCGTTGCGAAAAGACTGCGCAGGTATTCAACTCTGACCAATTCTATAACCATACCGGAGTTCCTCAGCAACAGGTTCAGGGAAAAGAAGAAGTTGATCCTGATAATAGGAGCCCTGTTCATCCTGGTATTCTTTGCTGTTTATGCAGGAAGCTGCTTCGTTACGTTCGGCAAGCTTTTCAGCGCATTGTTCGGGATGCAGTACCAGACAGTTATGATAATAGGCGCCGTGATAGTCATCCTGTATACGTTCCTCGGCGGTTTTCTTGCGGAGAGCGCCACGGACTTCCTGCAGGCTGTCGTTATGGTCATCGCGCTCTGTGCAGTCCTGACAGTCGGTGTTATTGCCGCCGGAGGAATTCCTGCACTTGTTGACAATATGAAGTCGATACCGGGTTTCTTTGAGTTCTTCGGCATAGCCCAGCCCCAGTTGGTTGACGACGTACAGCAGATCGATGCCGCAGGCAGGCCTTTGTTCGGAACGGCCGGGAATTATGGCCTGCTGGCTGTCATATCTACAATGTCATGGGGTCTCGGTTACTTTGGCATGCCCCAGGTACTCCTGAGGTTCATGGCGATCAGCAAGTCTTCCGAACTGAAAAAATCCAGACGCATAGCAATAATCTGGTGCGTTATTTCACTGCTTGCCGCGGTTGCGATAGGACTGACGGGCAGATCGCTGTATCCCGCCGCACTGCTTACTCAGAGCGATTCCGAGAGTATTTTCATCATTATGTCCACCGGATTGCTCCCTGCATTCCTTGCAGGTATAGTCATGTCGGGCATCCTCGCAGCGACGATGAGTTCATCCGACTCTTATCTGCTCATAGCCTCATCGGCATTGTCGCGTGACATTTTCAGGGGAATATTCAAAAAAGATGCGACCGACAGGCAGGTAATGATCGTTTCGCGCATAACTCTGCTGGTTGTTGCGGTATTCGGGATCATCATAGCGCTGGATGAAGGAAGCGTCATCTTCAAAGTCGTATCATTCGCATGGGCAGGCTTCGGTGCCACGTTCGGACCCATTATACTGTTCTCGCTGCTTTGGAAGAGAACGACGAGGGCTGGCGCTGTCGCCGGTATGCTCACCGGAGGCAGTATGGTATTCATATGGAATTACCTGATCAAACCCATCGGCGGCGTATTCGGTATATATGAACTGTTCCCGGCATTCGTGCTCTCCTGCATAGTTATCGTGATCGTTTCACTGTTGTCGGGGAAGCCGGATCAGGAGATACTGGACGAATTCGAAGCTGCAAAGACATTCGAATGTTAATGCGCATTTGGACTCCAAAATGTAAATACAGCCTGAGAGTCGTCACAAATGCCAGGAGGAGATGCCCGTATCTTAAAATCAGCAAATTCCGGTTGACATCGACCCGGATCGGATATATTATAATATATTAAAACGAATAAAAGCCATCGTACGATGAAAGGGATCAAGTAAGCTGTCCCAAGCCTTCCCAGAGAGAGACCGCCACCGGCTGGAAGCGGTCTTGAAGGAAAGCAGCCGAATACCGCCCCTGTGAGTGCGAACGCTGATCCGCGTTATGGTCGAATGAGAACCAAATAGGGTGGAACCACGTGAGTGAGCACGCTCTCGTCCCTTGCGCAGAATGCAGGGACGAGGGCTTTTTTAGTATATGCGGCTGAAGAAGGAAGAGCAATGAAGCATGGATAACGGTACGGTCATAGCCGGTACGATCTAAAAAAGCCGCAGCGGACAGAAAATGCCGTACTGGTTCTGCTGAACCTGGTTCGACGAATATCGTGAAAAGGAGGAGTCTGTATGATAAATGTTACTTTGAAGGACGGAAGCACCAAACAGTATCCGGATGGGATAACTGTAAAAGAAGTGGCCGGGAGCATCAGCGCCGGCCTGGCGAGGGTCGCCCTGGCGGCCGAGATCGACGGTGAGGTGAAGGACCTGTCGACACCCCTGGATAAGGACTGCACCCTCAATCTGCTCACGTTCGACAGCGAGGGCGGCAAACACGCATTCAGGCATACGGCGTCGCATGTATTGGCCCAAGCGGTAAAGAGACTGTTCCCCAGCGTGAAACTGGCCATTGGTCCGGCCATCGAGAACGGCTTCTACTATGACTTTGACGCAGACAGGCCATTCACACAGGAGGATCTGGAAAAGATAGAAGCGGAAATGGAGAAGGTCGTAAAAGAGGACCTCCAACTGGAACGATTCACATTGCCAAGGGAAGAAGCGATACGGTTCATGGAGGAAAAGAATGAGCCTTACAAGGTCGAACTGATACGCGATCTGCCCGAAAATGCGGTGATATCTTTTTACAGGCAGGGCGATTTCATCGATCTTTGCGCAGGGCCGCATATCCCATCCACGGGAAGGATCAAGGCCTTCAAGCTTACCCATGTCGCCGGGGCTTACTGGCGCGGGGATGAAAAGAACAAGATGCTGCAGAGGATATATGGGACCGCGTTCCCGAAGAAAAGTGAACTGGATGAATACCTTGCAGCCATGGAAGAGGCAAGGAAACGCGACCACAACAAGCTCGGAAGAGAACTGGGCTACTTCACTACCGTGGACTATATCGGGCAGGGCCTGCCGATACTTATGCCCAAAGGAGCCAAGGTAATACAGATACTCCAGAGGTTCGTCGAAGATGAAGAGGAACGCCGCGGTTACATGCTTACCAAAACGCCGTTCATGGCGAAACGTGAACTGTATAAGATCTCAGGCCACTGGGACCACTACAGGGACGGTATGTTCATTTTGGGCGATCCTGCGAAATTTGATGATCCGAATGAGGAGATATTCGCGCTGCGCCCGATGACCTGCCCGTTCCAGTTCCAGGTCTATCTGAGCAAGCTGAGAAGCTACCGCGAGCTGCCCATCAGGCTGAATGAAACTTCCACGCTTTTCAGGAACGAGGCGTCGGGTGAAATGCACGGGCTGATCCGTGTAAGGCAGTTCACGATTTCAGAAGGCCATATAGCTTGTTTGCCGGAGCAGCTGGAGGAGGAATTCGCAGGATGCCTGGATCTTGCCCTCTTCATGCTCAGGACTGTCGGCCTTGAGTCCGATGTCAGCTACCGTTTCTCAAAATGGGATCCGAACAACAAGGAAAAATACATCGGCACCGAAGAGCAGTGGGAAGAGGTCCAGGGACGCATGCGCCAGATACTGGACGATCTGAAGCTCGATTATACGGAAGCTGAAGGCGAGGCGGCATTCTACGGGCCGAAACTCGATATACAGATAAGGAACGTTTTCGGCAAGGAGGATACGCTCATTACCATCCAGATCGACTTCCAGCTTGCCGAGAAATTCGGTATGGTGTACATCGACCGGGATGGGCAGAAGAAGTATCCGTACGTTATACACAGGACGTCTATCGGATGCTATGAAAGGACGCTTGCGCTGCTGATCGAAAAATACGCCGGCGCACTGCCGACCTGGATCGCTCCGGTACAGGTGAAGGTGCTGCCCATAGTCGACAAGCACCACGATTATGCACGGCAGGTGGCAGGGAAGCTCCAGGATGCCGGTATCAGGGCGGAAGTCGACTACAGGAATGAGAAGATCGGATACAAGATCAGGGAAGCGCAGATGGAAAAAGTTCCGTATATGCTCGTCCTGGGAGACAAGGAAGCGGAGAACGGCCAGGTGGCCGTAAGGTCCCGCAAGGACGGAGACCTTGGCCCTATGCTTCTCGATGACTTCATAGCCAGGATAACCGAGGAAGTCAGGTCAAAGGCAAAATAGGAAAGTATGTATGAAATGAAAAACATCAGAAGATATAAAAACGGAAAGGCATGGACAGGGAGCCATGCCTTTTCATTTTACAGGGATCACTGTGCATAGCCTTGCCAGGGAGACTGTCAGGAGATGTCATTGATGGCTTAGCTTCGTCGGTAATAAACAGTTGGAAAAATTACGCCCGAAAGGTATAATATTTTTAAATACGAAGGAAATGGCGGTGGGCAGAGATATGAGCAAAGCGGACATTATCTTCAAGGAAATGTGCAAAGACATCCTGGAAAACGGATTTTCGTCAGAGGGCCAGACAGTGCGTGCCAGATGGGAGGACGGGACGCCTGCTCACACGATAAAGAAGTTCGGTGTCGTCAACAGGTATGATCTGTCTGAAGAATTCCCGATAATGACGTTACGATATACGAATCTCAAAGCGGCCATAGATGAACTGCTTTGGATATGGCAGAAGAAATCCAACAATATCAGGGACCTTAACAGCCATATCTGGGACAGTTGGGCCGACGAAAACGGATCGATCGGCAAAGCGTACGGTTACCAGATGCGGATAAAACACAAGTATCCGGAAGGCGAGTTCGACCAGGTGGACAGGGTATTGTACGACCTGAAACACAACCCGTACAGCCGGCGGATCATCACCAATATGTATGTCCACAGCGACCTGCATGAAATGAACCTTTACCCGTGTGCATACAGCGTGACTTTCAACGTCACGGGTAAAAAGCTCAACGCAATATTGCACCAGCGTTCCAATGACCTGCTTGTGGCTAACAACTGGAATGTCTGCCAGTACGCCATATTGGTCCACATGTTCGCACAGGTCAGCGGGCTGGAAGCAGGCGAACTTGTGCACGTGATCGCCGATGCCCATATTTACGACAGGCATATCCCAATGGTAAAGGAATTGCTTGACCGTGAGCCTTATCCAGCGCCGAAACTGATTATAAATCCGGATGTTAAGGATTTCTACGATTTCACCGTGGATGACTTTGTACTGGAGAATTACCAGCACTGGCCGCAGATAAAGAATATCCCCGTTGCGGTGTGAAAAAGGTGCAGGGACACTCCTCTGCATGGAGCAATGCTTCGCAGCTGAGGAATGTCCCTGGAAGAATGGAAAGGAGCGGACCATGAAGGCTATACTATCGGCAGATCTCAACTGGGGCATAGGCCACGGCGGGAAACTGCTGGTGCGGGTTCCCGATGATATGAAGTTTTTCAGGAAGATGACGACCGGAAAGGTCGTCGTGATGGGCAGGGACACATTCGAGTCATTGCCCGGAAGAGAACCGCTCAGGGACAGGGTCAACATAGTGCTGAGCAGAAGCGCGGATTACGATGATGACAGGCTCATAGTATGCCGCTCGCTGGAAGAGCTTTTCGATGAACTTGAGAAATACGACACCGACGATGTTTTTGTGATCGGCGGCGAATCTGTATATACACAGCTTCTGCCATACTGCTCCGAAGCATATATCACACGTTTCGAAAAAGTTTTTGAAGCCGACCGGTATTTCCCGAACCTCGACGCCATGGAGAACTGGGTGCTGGTTGAAGAAAGCGAACGGCAATTTTACAACGATATGGGATTCCGTTTTTTGAAATATATCAATAAGTCAGTCCGGGAATATCGATGAAAACGGTCTGGAAATATTGATGAGCGTTTTGATGATAAAATGCCAGCGGTTGACATTATAAACGTGGTCCGGGCTGTCCAGCCATCTCAGCACTTCAACCAGACACAAACGTTATACCACCAATGCCATTTCGACACGGATGTTATGCCACCAATGCAGGTGTATATTATCGGAAAGCATCGCTGATAATAAGCTAAAGCCGGATATATTACAGCATGGTGGAAATTGCTATGGAAATGAGCTTTGACGCGGTTTATTATGAGCCGGATTCTTTGGGATATGAGCTTGGGAAAATGCTGAAGCAAAAGTATCAGTCGCTGCCGTGGATCGAGATCGAGTCGCATAATCGCATCCCTGAGTTCACTTCGGCAGAGAACCGGGAATTCCCGAAGCTCAAAAGGCACCTCGTGATAGGTGTCCGAAAGACCCATAAGTATGTCGAGAACCATAAGGTATCCGACTGGCTGGTGCCGTATACGTCATCCGGGTGCCGGGCCATGTGCCTGTATTGCTATCTTGTATGCAATTACAACAAATGCTCCTATTTAAGGTTATTCGTCAATCGCGAGCAAATGATGCTGAAACTGCTGAAAACGGGCAGAGAAGCATCTGAACCCCAGACATTCGAAATCGGGAGCAACAGCGACCTGGTGCTGGAGAACACCATAACGGGGAATCTCAACTGGACCATCGATTATTTCGCCAGAAACGGGCGGGGCTTCCTCACGTTCCCCACGAAGTTCGACATGGTTGAGCCGCTGCTGGAACTGGATCACCGGGGAAAAACCATTTTCCGTATGAGCGTGAATCCAACGGAGATCATCAGGAAAGTGGAGATAGGGACCTCTCCGCTCGAAACACGTGTCCGTGCTCTCAATAATATGGCTGAAGCCGGGTATCCCGTAGGAATGCTGATAGCTCCGGTTATCCTGGTGCAGGACTGGAAAAAGATATACGGGGAACTCATTGAGTACCTTGCGGACGAGTTGTCCCAACAGGTCAAAAAAACCGGCTTTATAGAAATCATCCTTATGACGTACAGTTATGTTCATAATGCAATAAATACCGAGGCATTCCCGGGAGCGATGAAAATATATGACCATTGCCTGATGACAGGGCGGGGGAAAGGAAAATACTCATACCGTCCGGAGGTCAGGGAAGATGCCGAGGACTTTTTACGCAATGAACTCGGGCATAAGCTCGGCAGCATGAAAATCCTTTATATTTCATGAGCGCGCGATCCTGTCGGCAGTATACGGCAAAGACCGGTCATATATCAAATCCGAAACGAAAAAGTCTCTGATTGTTTCTGATAGGATTAAAAAGCCATTTGGAAAATTCCTGCATGAAAGTTATAATAAAAATACGATTGATAGGCCGCGGCCGTAATATTTCCGTACATACCGGAAGGTCAAAAGGGCGGGATGATTATGGATTATTTTGAACAATTAGTTCATGAAATCGATGGTTTCAGTTTTTCCGGATGGGATTTTTCCTACATAACAGAGACGGGCAGGATGCAGGAAGGCCCGGTAAAATGGAACTATTACAGCAGGATAAGGCCGTACCTGTACACTGCTGAAAGGCTATTGGATCTGGGCACGGGCGGGGGTGAAAGATTGGCAGCGTTTTCGCCTTTGCCAGGAGAAACGTATGCAACGGAAGGATATAAGCCCAATGTCGAAATAGCGAAGAGAAACCTTGAACCTCTTGGCGTAACGGTGGTAGAAGTCGATGGCGATGAGGGGCCGCCGTATAACAGTAACCTGCCTTTTGACGATAACTTTTTCGACCTGATCACAGACAGGCATGAAGCGTACTGCCCGCAGGAAATATATCGCATCTTGAAAGATGATGCGCATTTCATCACGCAGCAGGTTGGAAGCCTGTCGATCGCGAACCTGATCCAGTTGTTTGATAGTAAAACATTGAAATTTCAGACTGGAACCTGAACCATACAGAAAAGGAACTGGTGCAGAACGGATTTGAAATAGCTGATTCAGATGAAGAAATAAGTTTCATCAGATTCTATGATGCCGGGGCATTGGGCATTTACGTGAAAGCATTCCCGTGGGTGTTTCCGCAATTTTCTGCAAAAAAGTATGCAAAAGAGCTCCAGTACATACACAAACGGATTCTGAAAGATGGATATATTGATATCGTCTATCATTTGTTTTTTATAGATGCAGTAAAAAGAAAGAAGATATGACACGGTTACAGCAGAGTTTCGGTGATCAATCTTTTGAAGAGGGCATTGTGCCATCGTATGGAGCCGATCTTTCAACCTTCAGGATCCACTCGTCCATCCTGGCATGTTCATCCAGGCCGTTCCAGAAAAGCCTGGCAATGTTCGTATGCAAACCGCCCTTGATCATGATAAGTTCACCCAGACCATCCCTGATTTCGTTGATCCTGTTCACAAATGAAATGGAGTTGGCCGGTTCGACTACCGGATCGCGATCTCCGTGTATGCACAGTATGGGTATGTCGGCATCGTCTTTCAGATACGGATATGGATCTGCCTTTGCCTTGTTTTCATCTGTCGTCACGAAGTCGCTGATCACTTTGCTGACAAAGCTGTTTTTGCATTCGGCGAAATTTATCGGCCCGCTTATGCTTATCACGCCTTTGATCATTTGCTTATCGAACCCCGTTTTACCGAGGAAATCGCTGTATGCCAGGAATGTCACCAGGTGGGCGCCTGCCGAATGTCCGGCAAGAATGACTTTATCGGGGAATGAACCCTGTTCTTTGAGTTTCTCCATTCCTGCCTTCAACGCGTTCGCGGTATCTTCGGCCTGTGCCGGGAAAACATTTCCGGGTACTTTTCGGTAACCTGCAAGTATCGTGGTATACCCAAGGTTGGCAAAGTAGTATCCGACAAACCTGAAAAGGCCCGGCCAGCCTTGCCTCCATCCTCCGCCATGACAGAAAAACACTACGGTGCTTTTTACCTGACCGCCCTTAGGATTGATTATTATGCCGTATTGCTGCCTTTCGGGTCCGTATTGATAAGTTACCTTCCCGTACCTGGCAGCCCCGGCCATATTATGTGCAAGAACCGCGGCAAGCAGGTAAAGTGATGATAAATACTCGAAGAGCTTTTTCATAACTGCCATGTCCTTTCATACTGTTTTCGGGGAAAGCATACATTTATTATATCATACGGAACCTGGCAGATTCCCATGCTGTCGAATGATACCGCAGCAGTTATAAAAAATCCGGGTATAAAATTTGAACTGTGATAAAATTTCTGATATAATTTCTTTACCGCTGAAACTTTATACATTAATAATCTCATACGTCGAAAATTACAGCGACTTTCAAAAAACCCTGGGCCGTTTCGCGGTTCCAGGTACCGATTTCGTAAACAGGAGCAGGGCACGCTGATGAATCTGTAGTCCTGCACCGGCTTAACCAGACTGGTTACTGATATTTCCGGGGAAATTGCGTTTATTGATGCAAGGCATACATATATCGAATTTTTGCCCATACTCTGACGGACGTCCTGTTTTTGTGCAAACGGGGCGCACATGCCGGTATTTCATCCTGAAGGAAGCGAGGTAAAGAGATGGAAAATGTGAAAGCGCCCGAAGACAGGTTTGAGAAACTGAAGAATGAGATCATGGACTACGAGGAAATCAAGGACAGTATTCTGACAGGTATTGAAGATTATGAGAAAATACGGTATCAGAAGAAAAGGATCCTGGAGTATCTCAATGCTACGGAAAAAGACTACAATGATTACCATTGGCAGATAAAAAACCGGTTCACGTCTTCGGAGGGCCTTGCAAAAATTATCGATCTGTCTGAAGATGAACTGGAATACATAGACAAGGTTTCGTCCAGGTACCGGTTTGCGGTATCGCCATATTACCTGTCGCTGGTAGAACCCGGGAATCCCGACTGTGCCATAAAGAAGCAGGCGGTCCCGTCGGCTGAAGAACTGAACGATCTGGGAGATCTGGACCCCATGGACGAGAAGGGGACTGCGGTCCATGAAATTATCACGAGAAGGTATCCCGACCGCCTGATCATAAAAATAACGAATGTCTGCGGGATGTTTTGCAGGTTCTGCCAGAGGCGAAGGATCATCGGGGAAACCGACAGGGTCGTTCCGCGGCCTAAAATCCAGAAAGCCATAGATTATGTGCGGGAGAACAAAGAAATCCGTGATGTATTGATAACCGGAGGGGATGCTTTTCTTGCATCCGACGAGATGATTGAGTGGATGCTGAAAGAGCTCAGGGCGATACCCCACGTCGAAATAATCCGGTTTGGTACCCGGACGCCGGTGACTCTGCCGCAGAGGATAACGAAAAATCTCGCAGATATACTGAGAAAATATCATCCCGTATTTGTAAATACGCATTTCAACCACCCTAGAGAAATAACGCCCGAAGCCAAAACCGCGTGCGAAATGCTCGCGGACGCCGGTATACCTCTCGGGAACCAGATGGTACTTCTGAACGGCGTAAACAATGACAGGTACGTTGTCAGAAAATTGAACCAGAAACTGCTCACGATACGTGTGAAACCGTATTATATCTTCCATCCGAAAACAGTCAAGGGCACCAGCCATTTCTGGGTTAAAATAGAAGAAGGGCTTGAGATAATGGAAAGCCTTCGGGGAAGGACTTCGGGACTCGCGATCCCGACATATATCATAAACGGGCCCAGCGGGCTCGGGAAAACACCCATAATGCCAAATTATATACTGTACCTTGGCAAGGATATAGCTGCTTTCAGGAACTGGCAGGGAAAATTTTTCGAAGTTGAGAATTTTGGCCCGTGTTCTTTTGACCCTGGTTTCTGAATGACCCCTGAAGGCTTACCGGCGCACCAAAAGTTTACCGGCGTTGAGTAAACCCACGGACATGCCGGCGCTGCCGGGTCCCTGAATTGTCATTGACAAAGTGTTTGTCCGCGCAATATAATAAACAAAGGAATGAACAATGGCGTTCATCAGATAATGCGATATCAGTTGATACATGGTTTCAATCGTATGTTTGGCTGCACGCATTATGTTATGAACGCCATTTTTTATTTTATGCCAGGTATTATTATTTATTTCATTTGCTATGGGTTTATGATATCAGGCTCTAATCGGAAAACAGGGGAGGAAAGCCAATGTGCGGCATAATTGGATATACTGGGACTGAAAACGCGGTACCGATAATTCTGGACGGGCTGAAAAGGCTCGAATACAGGGGGTATGACTCCTCCGGCATTGCAATCATGGGTAGTGACGGCTTCGAAGTCGTTAAGCAGAAGGGACGCCTTTCGGCTCTTGAAGCGTCGATCGGCCGGAACCCCATCAAAGGATTTACAGGGATCGGGCATACACGGTGGGCTACCCACGGGGAACCGTCAGATATAAATTCCCATCCCCATGTGGGCAGCCAGAACAAAATAGCCATCGTACATAACGGGATCATCGAGAATTACAGGCAAATCAAGGAACGCCTTGAACAGAAAGGGATCAGGTTCGCTTCACAGACCGACAGCGAAGTCATTGCCCAGCTTGCCGAGTACTACCATACCGGGAATATTATCGAAACCATTATCAAGACGGCCAATGCTCTTGAAGGATCTTATGCCCTGGGCATCATGTGCCTTGATGAACCTGACAAACTGGTTGCCATAAAGAAGGACAATCCGCTCATTGTCGGCGTTTCTGAACATGGGAATTTCATAGCTTCGGATGTGCCGGCAGTCCTTTCCCACACAAACAAGGTCTACTACCTGAACGACAAGGAAATCGCCGTTCTGACCAAAACCAGCGTGGAGTTCTACAACATGGACGGGGACCCGATACACAAGGAACCCGAAACGGTGACATGGAGCGTCGACAGCGCCGAGAAGGACGGCTACGAGCATTTTATGCTCAAAGAGATAATGGAACAGCCCAGGGTCCTGAAGGAAACCATACAGTCCGCGCTTGGCGAAGGCGACAACCGGAGGATCATCGACAGCCTGGATATTACGAGGTTCAACAGGATCGTTATCACAGCCTGCGGTTCGGCATATAACGCAGGCATGGTGGCAAAGTACGTATTCGAGCGGCTCTGCCGCATGCCGGCTGAAGTTGAACTTGCGAGCGAATTCCGTTACAAGGATCCTATAATTGACGAGGGTACGCTGGTCATCCTGGTCAGCCAGTCAGGCGAGACAGCCGATACCATCGCTGCCATGAGGGAAGCCAGGCGAAGGGGAGCCACCACATTATCGATCGTCAATGTCGTCGGCAGCACCATTGCCCGGGAAACGGACTATACGCTGTATACCATTGCTGGTCCGGAGATAGCCGTGGCCACCACCAAGGCTTTTTCGGCACAACTGGTGCTGCTTTACATGCTTGCGGTATCATTTGCAAAAAAACTCGGCAGAATATCAAAGGAAGAAGAGAAGAGGCTTGCTGCGGATATCGCTTCTCTGCCTGAAAAAGCAACAGAAATGCTGCAGCAGATCGACCCTGTGCAGAAATATGCCGCCGGTTGCGTGGGCTGTAAGAGCATATTTTTCATAGGCAGGAACATAGATTATGCTATCGCCCTTGAAGGATCGCTGAAACTCAAAGAAATTTCATATATACATTCCGAGGCGTATGCCGGCGGCGAACTCAAGCATGGTACAATCTCGCTGATCGAGGACAATACGCTGGTCGTAGCCATTTCATGCTGTGAAAGGCTATACGAAAAGATCTACAGTAACGTGGAGCAGGTCATAAGCCGCGGCGCCAGGGTGCTCTTCATCGGAAACTGCATAAAGGCTGAACCCGGGGAGAAACTTGAGATCATCGAACTGCCGGAAATAAACGAACTGTTCGCACCTTCACTGTCGGTCATATACCTGCAGTTGTTCAGCTATTATGTCGCTGCAAACAAGGGGCTTGACATTGACAAGCCGCGCAACCTTGCCAAAAGCGTGACTGTTGAGTAGATGGAACAAATGAGTTTCGTTTGTTGTATATTTAAAATAAACTCCACTCCATGATAATAAAGTTCGCTCCATAAAAATAAAGTTTGTTCCAAAATCCCGTAGCAGATGCAGGAGCAATCTTCATTTGCTGCGGGGTTTGTTTTTTGCAAGTAAAAGGGGCTGAAAGGGTTAAGGTATAAGGGATAAGACTGAAGGTATTGATTTTAAAGGGATTAAGAGTATTATATATTGATACCTGAATCAAAAAAGAATAGAAAAAGCACATGAGAAGATGCAACCTTATACCTTTTTCCTTTCACCTTATCCCTATTTGGAACCGACTTTATTTTAAAAATCGTTACAAAAATTAAGGAATAAATGTTATTAAATGGAATGAAAATATTGAATTTTAGAACCGACTTTATTATATGGAAGAGATTAGGAGAATAGGGTTAAGACTAGAAGGCATAAGGGTTTGAGGGAAAGTGGTTTGGAGCGGAGTTTATTTTAAATATACATAGTTAGGGGTAAGGATTTTTAGGGATAAGGAATAAGGGGGATGTTATAGAAATAATAAAGTTGACTCTGTGATAATAAAGTAAGTTCTGTAATAATAAAGTTGGCTCTTTAGAAATAAGGTTATTCCCCAAATTTAATCTTCAAGTTGTCGAGGACATTTGGAGTCTATTAAAGGTTTTACCCACATCTCTTGATACGAGTAGGAATATGGGTCTTTATTGCTAGTATTATTGCCGCATGGAGCGGAGCACCCAAAGCAGGAGCAATTCATGTTTTTGATTTTTTCGTCAGAATGCTGCTGGATTACTATATATATTCTATGAAATTATTTAATTTATTTCCTACATATTATTTCATTTGCTGGGGATTAATCGCCTTAGTATCTCCGTTGGCTGCCTATATTGTTTGTTTTAGCAGTGGAAGTGGAGGGATTACAGCATTATGTACTGCCCTTCCTATTGGGCTACTGGTTTCAGAAGGGTATAACTTTCTTTATACGTTTTCTCCAGTTTCAGGATTTGATTTAATTGCTGCCAACATACTTTTTTGCATTTTACTGTTAATGCTGCCGCATTGTGTCCAGCAGTAGATGTCGTAAATTGTCCGTAT
>ENA-UPAD01001201-UPAD01001201.1-bioreactor-metagenome-genome-assembly--contig:-NODE-1201-length-28951-cov-16.892130_pt1 | contig 28951 bp, 30 predicted proteins | sample MGYA00238179_ERZ772710 | MGnify/ENA primary metagenome ERZ772710 (study PRJEB29004, sample SAMN07631245) | bioreactor metagenome | isolation source: Switchgrass digestor | place: USA: Dartmouth...
AAAAAAAGAAGCCTGGGTCCAATAAATCATTGAATCCCCGCTTCCCCCGCATCATTCATTCCTAAGAACTACTTCTGTTCGGACATTTTCCGGTATTCTGACGGAGAAACGCCGACTTTCCTTTTGAACAGCTTTGCCGAATACCCGTTATAGTCCATATTGCAGGCGGCAAAGGCCTGTGCTATGGAAAGGTTTGTATCCAGCAGTATCTCCTTCAGTTTGCTGATCTTGTAATTTATATAATACTCATGAGGAGTAACCCCGGTATGCTTCTTAAACAACTTTATGAATTGCGCTTTGCTGAGGCACGCGGCCTTTGCCGTTGCGGTCAGGTCAAAAGGCTCACGCCAATGGTCTTTTATATACTGCTTACCCCAGGTTATTTCTTCCTTGCCGCGAAATATCTTTTTAATAATAAAAACAGCGGCGAAAAACTCCATTTCCCCATCAGCGTTTATCAGGGGAAAACATGTAATATCCGAGCTTATGGTCTGTATATCCCTGTCCAATACGTTATAATAACGAATCATGTCCGGGTACGGCGCATTGAAATCTGTGATGTGTACGGTCTTGCCCGTCAATACCTGTCTGACCTGTTCAAGGACACCAAGCTTGAGCACGATGGGATCCTTAAAAACATTGTATTTGCCCACATGGGATTCCAAGCTTCTGATACCTATCATATCCAGCGCAGCCTTATTGACCATCCTGGCTGTCCCATCGAGGGAAAAAATCTGTATTGGATATGGAAAGAACTCCACAACCTTGGCAAGCAGTTCCTGTTCTTTCAACAGCGACTGGAATGATTCGGCCAGGTTTTTTTGCAATTTCTCAATACTGTCGTCCATATCTTATATCCCGTTCCCTTTAATCTGACTCTTCCGATATTCAGAAGGAGAAAGCCCGGTTTTTTCCTTGAATACCCTGGCGGAATAACCGTTGTAGTCCATATTGCAGGCTGCAAAGGCCTGGGCAATGGAGAGGTTGGAATCCAGCAGCTTTTCCTTGACTTTGCTTATTTTATAATTCGTATAATACTCGTGGGGCGTTATGCCGGTATGCTTCTTGAACAGCTTGGCGAAATGGGCTTTGTTCAGGCATGCCGCTTTTGCCGCGGCATCAAGGCTGAATTTTTCGTTCCAATGGGATTCTATGTACTCTTTTGCCTTTTCAATCTCATCCCTGCCGCGGTAAACCCTCTTGTTAATAAAAAACGCAACTACATACATCACCTGTTTTTGGTCATCCAGAATAGGGAAAAGCGTTATATCCTGGTACACGGCTTCAATATCGTAATCCTTTATGCCATAGTGCTCGGCAATATCTTCGAGGGGGACCTTTACATCGGTGAAAGAGATTGTTTCGCCCTGGAAAGCCCTCTTCACCATGTGGATCTGGCCGGTCGCAATAACGGCAGGATCTTTGAATATATTGTATTTTCCGATAATCAGGTCCTGATTGTATACACGGGCTTGATCCAGCATAACTTTGTTTACAAACACAGTTGTACCATCCGGATCATAAATCTCGATCGGATACGGGAAGCACTCGATTGCTTTGGCAAGCAGTTCTTCATTTTCAAAGAGCGGCTGAAATGTCATTACAGGGTTATCCTGCTTTTTTTCATCCGGGTTTCCCATCTCCATCACCTTTTGATACCAGCCCATCTCCGGGGTTCCGCATCCTTGGTGATCAGCTGCATATCGTTTCGTTCTCCAGCCTCTGTTACCCATTTCATTTTCGGGCAGAAGCTGTTTGCCTGATTAGGTTATCGTGCCTGATAAGTTTCTTCTTAAAAATATATTGTATAGGATGCGAGAAATAAAGGCAATGGCTTAAGACCTTTTATATACGCGCAAACCGAAATAATTACTCAGCCAAATGTACGCGGGATAACGGATATCGGCTTACAGCCTCTTGTTTTGAATAACTGGTTAGTGTCAAGCGTTTTTGATTTTGTCTCAAAATAAGAGTATCATTAGCTGGAAAATGCCCTTTAAAGGAAAGCCCTTTTTAATCCCCGAACCGAGGTAATAAGGGCCTCTTTTTTAGCTGTAAGTATATGATTCTGCCTGCTTAAGCATAATCATTAATTAACACCTTTTCGGGGTTTTAGATACTTCCGTTCAAGAATATCCATTGACCTTTTGGTGGGTTCCATATTGTGTTCATAAATATCTGAATAAATGTGAGGAACTTTCAAGAGCCTAAAATTCATGTCATTAATATCAAAATAATTAAGGTCTAAATCATCTAAACCCAGCCATTCCCGGTATGTATTGTATTCTTCGCCTTTTTTCTTATTAAAGGCATTAGCCAAATTTTTAAGTCCTCCTACACCACCACAGTCCTCAATAATACCATATCCTTCTCCCTCAAGTACTCGGGGAAGAAGCCTTCCCGGCATGTCATCATCCTTGAATATGCGTTCAAGGGTGACATCTATAATCCAATTGTCGCCGAAATCATAAACAAATACCAATCTGGAATATGGTGCTGTTATGACATGCTTTAATTTATGCCTGGTAATGTCATAAACCTTCTCGTCCTCATCCCGGTAAAGGTATGTATCCTCTGTAATGATTTCAAATATTCTATTCTCTTCAATATCGTCAAACGGATCATCTGCATATAACCGGTTAAATTCACTATCGCCCAGCCTTTTACGAATAGCCATAATTAAGTTTTCTTTGAAAGGCACTTCAATGCGAAACAGGTGATTTGCCTGCATTTCAAACAATGTCATCAGAATATAGCCCAAGCGAGCCATAGTAATATTGTTAGCGACGTGAAACCTACGCCATATTTTAGGCTGGTAATCCCTCAACTGTGCGTAAAACTCATAAATAGGATTTGATGCCATAGTACAACCCCCTTCCCAGTGATTCATATTATACACTAAAACAAAGTAACGGCGAAGGGGATAGTTGACTTGCTTACGTTCCGGTTTTCAGAACAGCACGGTGACTTTGCTTTTGCCTGAATTGGTCAAACAAGCTTTTCCTCCATGGGTGGTTCATGGGAGGAATGTACTTTGCGATTGGTTTTACCTTCGATTCCTTGAAATCAAAATTCCGGGATGTACGCTCATGTTCAGGAATTTCTTCCAAAGCATAGACCCGATCTTCTACACTAAAGTACAGGTTATTGTCAAAAGTACGTATAACAAGCCCCTCCGTGCCCTTGTGAAAGTACACGGGGAGACCGCTTTGATTAACAGTACGGTAATATTTGTTGAAAAATCTGATAGAATGACCGCTGTCTACCGTACGACTGGTCAATATAGCCAGAGTGAGGTTCACTTTTTCTTGTGTGGGTTTATTTTCAAATACGGATTGTATGCGGCTGTGGTCAAGCGCAAACCGCTTGTTGAACTGGGGAAGGTACTGTTTAAGGTATTCGTTAGCTTGCTCTATAGTGGTTATACCCGCAAGCCTTAACAGAACCGGAAGGCGGGATTGCAATGTCCAAAACATGCGTTCTACACGCCCCTTTGCTTGCGATATGCTAGTGGTCTTAATCTCGACGCCGAGTGTCTTGCAGGCGTATGCGAATTGGGTGTAAGTGTCGTTTTCGTCCAGTCCGCCGCCTTTTCTCTTGAATTCAAATATTGTTCTCCTGTCAGTATAGAACATGAGTGGTATGCCATAGTCCATCAGTATCTGCCAGAATACATTGTAATAACCATTGAGGGTTTCTGCCTTATCAAACCAGGCACCGGTAATCATCCCTGTTGCGTCGTCTACTGCTATGTGAAGCGTGGTTTGTACACCTCCAAACCACGGATATATGCATGCGTCCATTTGCTGCATTTCCCCAAAGTATGCACAACGTGGACGCCTGGCATGAGCATCTTCAATATCTACAATCAGTGCCTGCAGTCTTTTTTCCTCCCGTGAAGTGACCGCTGCCTTTTTCATCTCTTCCAAAAGTTTTCGAACATTTTTCTTTGTATTCTTGGTAGCCTGCGGAGACAGAAGATATTGCGTCATGAGTAATTTTCTGACTACAGACTCCGACACTTTTATACCTTCAAATTCCTCCAGCAGTTCCGTGAAATGCTGATAAGTTGAATCGTAATACTTAGTTCTGTAAAGATCAATAATTGACTCCTTAACCTCATCACTAAGCGCGTGTACAGGTTTTCGTCCCTTGTTTCCATGTACAAAAAATTCCTTGCCATAAGTTTTATAGCCTTTTATGTACCGGTCAATACTGCGCCTCGTACAACAAAGCTTTTTTGCCGCTCTGTTTTTGTTTCCATTTTGTTCGACCAGTCCCTTTATTACTTCATACTTTTCTTCTCCGTCCACAGTCAATTCAATCCTCCGCATCATTTCCACCCCATATTTTTGATATGAGGTTAATTATACACCACATCAAGCCATTAAATTAAGACAAAATCACTGACGGGTTATTAAGACAATATCACAAACGGATCACACAGCCTCTTGTTTTGAATAACTGGTTAGTTGACAATCTGGGGGTTTTATGTTAAAATTTTCTTCGCATAGGGGAGTAGTTCGCGCCTTCGGCGCGCTCCGGGTCAACATCATGACGGTTATCGCCCCGTCTGGTCCGGAGAACTCCGCCTCACCGGGCGGAAAAGAACGAGACTTATGCGCGGCAGCAACGCGCAGGGTCTCTTTTTATTAGCTCTGCATAACTGCCGCTGGAAAGCTAATCATAGGAAAGGGGAAACTGCCTTGAAACACTATTTCATGTCAAAGGATGACGTGCTTATGGAAGTCGGCAGCAACGAAGGCGGGCTGACTTCCGGCGAAGCTGCGCAAAGGCTTGATAAATACGGACCCAATCGTCTTGAGGAGGGCAGGAAGACCGCCATCTTCCAGCGAATTCTCGCCCAGATCTCGGATCCGATGGTACTTGTACTCATAGCTGCAGCAATTATCTCGGGCATTACCGCAAGGCTTTCCGGTGAGCCTTTATCGGATGTTTTCATCATTCTCTTCGTCGTGGCGCTCAACACCACTCTGGGCGTAATCCAGGAAAGCAAGGCGGAAGCGGCAATCGAGGCCCTTAGAAAGATGGCGGCAGCTACTTCCAGGGTATTGCGCGACGGGCACATTGTCCATATCAAAAGCGAGGAACTTGTCGTCGGCGATGTGGTGCTCCTTGAAGCCGGCGACGCGGTCCCGGCCGATGGACGTATTATAAGCTGCGCCAGTCTTAAAGTCGAGGAAGCGTCGCTGACCGGAGAATCGGTGCCGGTTGAGAAAACCGATGCTGTTCTCGATGCCAGGGAAGGCGATATTCCGCTCGGTGACAGGGTGAACATGGTTTATATGGGCAGTTCCGTCGTTTACGGCCGCGCAGCGATGGTGGTCACCGCAACGGGCATGAACACAGAGATGGGAAAAATCGCCGACGCTATCACCACTGCGCAGGAGGGGGAAACTCCCCTGCAGAAGAAACTGGCTCAGCTCAGCCGTATCCTCACGGTGCTTGTGCTTGGCATCTGCGTTTTAATGTTCGGTGTCAGTTTGCTTCGTCACTTCCTGTCCTCCCCGATCCCCGGCGCCGGCCTTTCCGATACGCTGCTTAACTCGTTCATGCTGGCGGTTAGCCTTGCGGTCGCGGCAATACCCGAGGGTCTGGTCGCCGTTGTTACCATAGTTCTTTCCATTGGCGTTACGAAAATGTCAAAACGCAATGCAATAATCCGCAAGCTGACCGCCGTTGAAACGCTCGGCTGCACCCAGGTAATCTGTTCCGATAAGACAGGAACACTCACCCAGAACAGGATGACCGTTGTCGAGTATTCAGGCGATGATGAAAGGCTGCTCGCAACTTCATTGGCATTGTGTTCCGATGCCGAACTCAATGAAGAAGGGCAGGCCGAGGGCGACCCGACACAGGCCGCTGTCGTCAACTATGCAAACAGGCTTGGACTGCCCAAATACGAACTGTCGGAGAAATACCCCCGTATTGCCGAAATTCCCTTTGACTCGGGACGCAAACTCATGACCACCCTGCACAGTAAGCCTGATGGCGGGTTTATCCAGCATACCACAGGCGCTCCTGACGTCGTCATATCAAAATGTACGGGATATCTTGAAAATGGCAGGGTTCAGCCCTTAACTGAAGAAAGACGACAATTCTTCCTGGCAGAGAACAAACGGCTTGCAGGAAAGGCGCTGCGTGTCCTTGCCGCCGGATACCACGACTGGGATTATCAGCCTGAAACGCTTACCGCCGAGGATGAAAACAACCTTGTATTCCTTGGTCTTGTAGGGATGATGGATCCTGTACGGGAGGAAGTGCCCGATGCGATAGCGCAATGCCGTACCGCAGGCATACGGCCTGTCATGATCACCGGCGACCACATAGAAACAGCAACGGCTATCGCCCTGCAGCTTGGTCTGATTACCGACCGCTCCCAGGCTATCACCGGGGCCATGCTGGATGAGATCAGCGACGAGGATTTCATAAACAGCGTTGAGCGCTACGGCGTTTATGCCCGTGTCAAGCCCGAGCATAAGTCAAGGATTGTCAACGCCTGGCGCAGCCGCGGGTATGTCACTGCCATGACAGGCGACGGGGTGAACGACGCCCCTTCTGTCAAGAATGCCGACATCGGCATAGGTATGGGCATCACCGGCACAGATGTTACCAAAAACGTAGCAGATATGATTCTTGCCGATGACAACTTCGCTACCATCGTCGCTGCGGTGGAAGAAGGCCGCCGCATTTATGACAACATACGCAAATCGATCCAGTTCCTGCTTTCCTCCAATCTCTCGGAGGTTATCAGCATTTTTGCCGCCACCATACTTGGGTTCACGATATTAAAGCCGGCCCATATACTTTTCATCAACCTTATTACCGACTCGTTCCCGGCCCTCGCTCTCGGAATCGAAAAGGGAGAGGCCGATATAATGCGGCGAAATCCCCGCAATCCCAAAGAAGGTATTTTCTCCGGCGGCGTCGGGTTCAATGTTTTCTACCAGGGGCTGATGGTCGCCATGCTTACCCTTGCCGCCTATCTTATCGGCGAGCGGATTGAGAACGGCGCATGGAGGATTACGAACAGCGATGACGGCATGACCATGGCGTTTCTCACCATGTCCATGGCCGAGATCTTCCACTCGTACAACATGCGCTCGCAGTACGGATCGATCTTTGGCATCAGGAACCATAACCTGTACCTTTTCGGTTCGATGCTTCTCTCATTCATCCTTACGGCAGCAGTCATATATGTACCGTTTTTGCAAGATGCCTTCGGCTTTACCTCTATAGGCTTCGCAGAGTACATGGCAGCCCTTGCGCTCTCGGTCCTGGTAATCCCCATCGTGGAACTGGTAAAGCTGGTTCAGCGAAAAACCAAAAAGGCCTGATACATTAAGGCCCATCCGCTTCATCCGGTGATATGCTATTGTTACGCCGCCTTATGATATACTAATTACAGGTAAACCGTAACGCATGACAGGTATTATTGTAAATGCATATCCTTGCGGAAAGAAGTGAGGCAATTGAGTTACAATATTAACGCCGATACGATGAAATTCCTCAGGAAGGCGCAGAAAAACGAAATCACCGAGCACCATATCTATCTGAAATTATCCTCATTGAAAAAGAACAGGCAAAACAGCGAAATCCTCAGCCAGATCGCACAGGATGAGCTTTACCACCACAACGCGCTGAAAAGGTTTACAGGAACGGATCAGAAGCCAAACACCCTGAAAGTATTCTTTTATACTCTTATTTCAGTGATATTCGGCATTACATTCGGCATAAAGCTCATGGAGCGGGGAGAAAGGGATGCGGAAAAACTGTACGCAGAACTTGGCGAAAGGATTGAAGAATTCCAAAGGATAGCAAATGACGAGGACAGGCACGAAAAAGAACTGATCGCGATAATCGAGGAGGAAAGGCTCCAATTTGTAGGTTCCATGGTCCTCGGACTTAATGATGCCCTCGTGGAACTGACCGGTACGCTGGCAGGCCTTACCTTCGCACTGAGGAATACACGCCTCATAGCGCTGTCGGGACTTATAACAGGTATAGCGGCTTCGCTATCCATGTCCGCATCGGAATACCTTTCGGCCAGGACGGAGAAGGACAGCAGTCGTGCACTGAAATCAGCATTATATACAGGCGCAGCATATGTCTTTACCGTTGCGTTCCTGGTACTCCCTTACCTTATGCTGTCCAATTACGTGTTATGCCTTGTCTTTACAATTCTTGCGGCCATAATCATAATACTTGTTTTCAATTTTTATATATCGGTGGCCAAGGATCTGCCATTCAGGCAGAGATTCCTTGAAATGGCCGGCATCAGCCTGGGAGTGGCAGTGATTTCCTTCATAATCGGGTATCTTGTCAGGCTGTTCCTCGGGGTAGATGTATAGAACAGTATGATTACTCACGCGGTCTTCAGGGGGTACAGCCGGATTCTGTCAAGCCTTTCCGCGTATTTTTCAAGGTCCTCTTTCATAAAGGGCCTGCCATGGGAAGGATATACTTTCCTGAAGTCGAGGCTCATCATTTTATTCCACGATGCTTTGTACTCCTCCAGGTCCTCTATCCAGATGATAACCCGGTTCAGGCTTAGAATGCCGTTCATGGCCGCGTCTCCGCAGAACAGCAATTCGTTGTCAAACAGAAGACCGATGGAATCCTTCGTATGCCCGGGAAGAGCGACGACCTTTGCATAAAGCATTTTCTCAATTTCCTCCCGAGTTTCACCTGTTACCGGTATATAGCGGTCAGGGGCATCCACCGGCGGAAAGAGGTGATCCCCCTTGCCGAACAACTTCATAAATTGGCAGAAGAACCATGCCAGCCTGCTGCTGCAGCCGCCCTTGAAGGAGTTTTGCCCGGCCTTCAGCCTCTCAACCGATTCCGGATGGAGGATGACCCTGGCATCTGTCTTTTCCAGCAGTTGGTTCAGGAAACCCACATGATCATCATGGACATGGGTAATGAAAACATATTTGATGTCTTCAAGCGCTATGCCTTTCTTTTTCAATGCTTTCCCAAACTTTTCAAACTGCTCCCGGTATCCCGTATCAATCAGCAAATACCCTTCCTGCATCTCAACAAGATAGATGTTGCTGATCCTGCTGCCTATGTTGATTACTCGTTCTTCTGCGGGCTTTCTCATCCTGTACATGCCGTCAATCCTTTCGGACAGCGCGGCATCAAGTTTTCCTACCTCATCGATGTACGACTTTATCTCTCTGAATTCTCCCATTGGCTGGCCAAGAAGGATTGTTTCCATCTGGTTCCTGATGCTGTTGGCAACGGTCAGGTTCTGTTCGTCATGAACGGTGCTGATCAGCCAAAGGGTGTCTACCAGTGAGTCCAATACTTCCCCTTCGTCAAAAGGCTTCTCCCCATTTTTGTCCCCGTTATACGCTGATGGATCATGCCACTCCTGGTTGGCCAATGCCGCATTTACGATCTCTTTTGATCTTCCGACAGCGCACTGGCTTCCCTGGCATGTGCAGCAATACTCCTGGCCCAGGCAGATATTGTCCAGGTCCTTCTTCATATGCAGGTAATAATCATGAAGCAGTTTTGCCTTGGCTATAAAATCGGACCGGATCCCTTCACGCCTTCTGCGGATTAATGAACGGATCATCAGGAACACGACCAAAGCCAGGAAACAGATGAACGGGATCACGATATATGCTTTCAGATACTGGGCAGGTACTGTCTGGAAAAGTTTCTGAAGGCCGAAGAACATGAAGATGGAGGCTGCCAGTATCTTGATGGCCAGTTCCGGGATCCTGTCACCCAGCTTTTTGCCGATAAGGATACCCAAGGCGCCTGTGGCTATCATACCTGTAACTGTTCCTGCCAGGACCATCAGCGGGTACCCGGCATCCGCCGCCAGGGTGATTGCCGTCAACTGTGTCTTATCGCCAAGTTCGCCCAGGAAGAATGCGAGCGCAACCGTTGCCGTCGGTCCGAACTGCATTTTTGTTTCTTTTTCTTCTTCCCCGCTGTCAGGTTTCAATGTCCAGAGGGCAAATCCAACAAAAGCGGCTCCCGCAATAATCTGAACTGTATTTATCGGAACCACCCGGGAAAGATAACTTCCCAAAGCGACTGCCAGTCCGTGGTTCAGAAATACCCCCAATCCTATCCCCGCCAGAACTTTCCTCACCGGGAACCGGGTTGCAAAAGCCATCGCCAGGATCTGGGTCTTGTCGCCCATTTCCGCAATGAATATCAGTAAAAATGCCCTGATCATCTCCTGGATCATGTTGATTCTCCTTTACCATCCTCCGGGTATGCCTGTTTTTTGCAATCACAGCATGAATACAATGCCTTTTGCCAAATAAAAAAGACTTTCAGATTATCAGACGCATTCCGATAATCTAAAAGTCTCGCTTCCTTTAACAGGTGTTAAAGCAGATAAGACCAGGATTTCTCCAGCATGTTGATCTTATCTTGGTTGCCCAAAGCTACTCCCTTTTAGAACCGATAATATCTTATCAGCATACGTAAATGTTGTCAATCCATCGGAGCAAGCCATTGCGCAGCCATTATGCCTGGTGCGGAAACTAAAACTTAATTACCTTCGGTGCTTCGGTAAATGAATAGAAGGTAGCTGTGGCATCCTCGAAATAGAGGACCTCGGTATTGTCATCCTCGGGGGAATACATCGTCTGAAGCTCCGGGTAGTTGTCAAGCAAATGCTTTTTCGCCTCTACCCTGTCATCCCTGACAAGCTTTCCCGACAATCTGAGCCATTTCCCATCTGCATACGCACAGATCTCAACTTTAGGATTGGCCTGTATCTGCCTGGATACGTCCTTTACCTTGCCCGTCTGGATGTAGAGCCTGCCCTCAAAAATATCCACTGTGCCAAACGGCCTTACCCTGGGCTGATCACCCTCCGTGGTAGCCAGATAGTACGTTCCGCAATTCTTTAGGAATTCATAAACTTCCTGCATTCTTCGGTTCCTCCTGTCGCGTATTTCATTGCTTGCATCCTGCGCAAACCATCTGCTTGATGGCAGTATGCGCATATTCCGGGGAGGCGGGCGGCTTATACCTGCCTCCTCATTTATTGTCGGCTAAACCGGCCAATAATTTACGCCTGCAATAACTAATTAACGGCTTCACTGGCCGGTTGCCGGCATTTCGGGTTTTCCGCCCACAGGCGGTCAGCCACTTCCGCCCATGCCTTTGCTGCCGGGGCTGTCTTAGCGCAAAGCACATCCACATTTTCAGGGGCTTCCATGTCGGTTGACCTGGCGCCTGATTCCTTAACCATGGCCGCAAGCATCTCGGGATTGTCAAGCAGAGGACATGGACGCAGCATATTACCGTTAAACGGCTGGTTCCTGCGATAGGCCATAAACAGGGGAGAGCGCAGCGCGTCCAGGAGGGACACATCATGAATATTGACGTTGGAATAATGGATGAACGCGCATGGCTCTACATCCCCGGCCGCATTTATATGCAGGTAACGCTTTCCGCCTGCTATGCATCCATTGGCGTACTCGCCGTCATTCCAGAAATCCATAGCGAAAATGGGTTTCGTCGCGCGGATTTCATTGATACGCCTATACATGTAGGCCCGTTGCTCGGGAGTTGCCATAAGGTCCGTGCGTGCGTCCTTACCTACGGGCATGTATGTAAAGTTCCAGGCAAACCGGCAGCCCCGGGCAATCATATCGTCAACGAATTCATCGGATCCCACGCTTTCGGTATTGTAACGGTGGTAGCAGGTCGAGTACCCGAACAGGAGCCTGTGTGCCTTCATGCGTTCCATCGCTTCAATGACCTTGCGATATGTGCCTTTTCCGCGCCTCATGTCTGTAGCTTCCTCGTCTCCCTCAATGGAAAATGCCAGCGCAAAATTGCCGACACGCAGCATATCATCGCACAGTTCGTCGTCCACAAGCGTCCCGTTGGTGAATGCGAAGAAATAGCAGTCCTGGTGCGCTTCACACAGCCGGATAATATCCTTCTTTCTCACAAGCGGCTCACCGCCGGAGAAAATATAGAAATACATGCCTATTTCCTTTCCCTCGCGCACAACGGAATCGAGCGTTTCGTAGGAAAGGTTGTGCCTGCTTCCGTACTGCGCAGCCCAGCATCCGGTGCAGGACAGGTTGCACGCGCTTGTGGGATCAATCAGGATAGTCCATGGCACGTTGCAGTCATATTTCTTTTCTATGGCCTGCCTGCGCTCGTTCCCGACAAGGTGCGTGTTGATTATGAAGCCTTCCACAAACTTCATTATGCATTTTTTGTCCACCTCCTGGACCAGGTTCCTGGCAAAGGTGTGCCAAACATTGCTTTCATCCAACAATACATTGCGCACCGTGGTTATCTGAGTAGCATGGAAATTCCCTCTGTCTAGTTTTTCAGCCAGTTTCAATATCCTGGGCAGTTTCCCCAGGAAGTCGTCAGAGATGTAGTTCAGCAGCATATTTGCTGCAGCTTTTTGTACTATATTCATCGTTATCCCCCCAACAACAGATTGGTTGTATAACCTCAACCCTTACGGGTTATTAACTAACCGTTTGGTTAACCTTTAATGCTGTTTTTAACTAACCGTCCGGTTAACTCTGCTCATAATTGTCATTCCCTTATCAGGTAGAGTCATCAATGCTATTTGCTGCGAAGCAAGATATCACTCCCTGAAATCATTGAATCGGTTATTATCTTTGACACATTCAGGAATGAATTCCGTAGTTCTTCATCGCTTAACGATGTCGCCGCTTTATAGTCGTCAAAATAAGCCGCAAAACTGACAATAGGGATTATTGAAAAGAAAAACCTGAACAGGACCATTTCATCCGAGTAAACAAAATCCTGATCCGCGTTGGATATGGTTTTGAAAATCGGGTTCTTCTCATTGTTGGCCATGAATTCCATGAAATTAAACAGCGAGTTCTGATGTTTTCCTTTTTTAAGCGACTCCAGCATCAGTATGCGAATTATATCCCTTTTCACGATTGCGAAATCCACCACACGTTCATAGAATTTATACGTGTTCTCCAGGAAATGCCGGGTGGCTTCATCATCGACAAAATGCAGGCGGTCAGGCAGAATGTCCAGGTAGCCCTCTTTAATCATATCAACAATATTAGTGTTGATGTAATCCATGGTGATTGATACAGCGTTGTTAAGCAGCGAATGAACCATGTAGTCCAGGATGTCCTGCTTGTTCTTGAAGTAATAATATATAAGGGCCTTGTTGACATTCGCAGCGTTCGCTATATCATTGACCCGCGTCGCATCGTACCCTTTGTGGGAAAACAGCTCTATTGCCGCATTGATTATCCTTTCCCTTGCGTCGTTACCTGAGTTTTTTTCCAAATCCTTCTCCCCCTGAGGCCACGAAACTAATAATTGATTAACCGGTTGGTTAAATGTTATTATTATAATATATCTGCCGCCAAACATTGTCAAGTTACACCCTTTTTCGCGGTTCTCAACAATCCGATTCAAAATTGCATGATAATAAAGTATTATAGACTTATATATATGGAGGAGATAATATGGTGAAAATAACATTCATGGGTGCAGGCAGCACGGTTTTTGCAAAGAATGTGCTGGGGGATTGTTTAAGTGTCGAGTCATTGAGAGACTGTGAAATATGCCTTTATGATATAGATGTTGAACGCCTGAGAGAATCAGAATTAATGCTTCAGGCTATAAACAGGAACATTAACAATGGCCGTGCCGTTGTTAAAACCTACCTGAGAACAGAGCAGCGCAAAGACGCGCTCAGATCGGCGGACTTTGTCATAAATGCCATCCAGGTCGGCGGATACGATCCATGTACAATAATTGATTTTGAAGTCCCCAAAAGGTATGGACTCAGGCAAACAATCGGGGATACTCTTGGTATCGGCGGTATTATGAGGGCACTCAGAACGATTCCTGTTTTGGAGGGTTTTGCCCGTGATATGGAAGAAGTTTGCCCGAATGCCTATTTTCTGAATTACACCAACCCAATGTCCATATTAACAGGATATATGCTCAGGTATACCCCCATTAAAACAGTCGGTTTATGCCACAGTGTGCAATGTTGTTCGCGCGATTTGCTGAAAGCACTTGGAATGGAGGACAGACTTGAAGGACGCAGGGATCTGATAGCAGGAATCAACCACATGGCATGGCTCCTCGAAATCCATGACAGGAATGGTGTAGACTTGTATCCGGAAATCAGGAAAAGAGCGGTTGAAAAGAACGAAAAAGAAAAGCACAATGACATGGTGAGATTTGAATATATAAAAAGGCTCGGCTACTATTGCACAGAATCCAGTGAGCATAATGCCGAATACTGCCCTTTCTTTATTAAAAGCAAATATCCCGAGTTGATCGACAGATATAATATTCCGCTGGATGAATACCCGAGACGCTGCATTAATCAGATAAAAGGATGGGAAAGACAAAGGGACGAACTTGTCAGGAATCCGACCCTGTCACATGAACGTACGGAGGAATACGCCTCGTACATAATCGATTCAATAGTAACAAATAAGACGTATAAAATAGGCGGCAATGTTTTAAACACAGGAGGGATAATAGAAAACCTGCCGCATGAAGCCTGTGTTGAAGTACCGTGCCTGATTGACGGCACAGGTATTAAGCCCTGCCGCATAGGCAGGCTGCCGGTACAACTGGCTGCCATGAATATGACAAACATTAATGTACACCTGGTTACCATTGAAGCAGCAGTAACACGAAAAAAGGAACATATATACCATGCAGCAATGCTCGATCCCCATACCGGTTCGGAATTATCCATTGATGAAATCGTGCGGATGGTGGATGATTTAATTGAAGCACATGGTTCCTGGCTGCCCGAATACAAATAATGGCGTGAGAGCAATTCTTCATCCCCGATAAGGTTGAAATACCATATTCCAACGAGGGTGGTAAACGTATATGAATCTGCTTGTAACATTGGACTCCAAGTACATAAGACCGCTTAAGGTAATGCTGGTTTCATTGTTTATAAACAATCCGGGCGAGTATTTCCGAATCTATCTTATGCACTCAAGTATCAAGGATGATGAAGTAGCCGACATAGAGCGATTTGTCAGGGGTTATGGACAGGAACTGTTTGTGGTGAAGATAGACGGCGGTTGTTTCCGGAATGCGCCCGTAGTCCTCAATTATCCCAAAGAAATGTATTACAGGCTCCTGGCCTGCAAATTCCTCCCCGGGGACCTGGACCGGATCCTCTACCTGGATCCCGATATCCTGGTTATCAACCCTTTGCGTGAATTATATGAAACGGATCTTGATGGCTACCTTTACGCGGCGGCATACCACAATGTGCTGGCAGTCAAGGAGATCAACCGTATCCGCCTGTATCCGTATAAAATAGATGCATATTTCAATTCGGGCGTTTTGCTTATGAACCTGGAACTCCAGAGAAAGCTTGTGGACGAAAAAGTTATATATGATTTTATTGAGAAGAATCGCCTGAAGCTCATCCTGCCGGACCAGGATATCATCAACACACTCTATTCAAAGCAGATTAAATGCCTGGACGAGAAGCTGTATAACTATGACACCAGGTATTACAACTACTACAGGATTATATCAAACAACATATGCGATATGGACTATATCATGAGAAACACGGTAATCCTGCATTTTTGCGGGAAAAGAAAGCCCTGGCACAAAGGATACAGCGGGAAGTTCCATTCCTTGTACAAGCACTACGAAAGCAAGGCATTGCCTTAATTTTTTGATTCTTTATAGGCGTACCCAAAATCAATCGGCGGGGCTGTTACAGAAATATATACAAATTCAGTATCCCCGTCATTCAGCAGCCCGTGGACATCTTTATCCTCAAACCTGACAACATCACCCGCACTGAATTCCTGCTCGGCATTATCCGCCAGCAGGAGTTTTCCTTTTCCCTGTACTGCGTACCAGGTCTGCTCGGAAGCGTCATGGATATGTCTTGGCTGGCTGGCTCCGGGTTCCAGGTGAACCTCTGTAATGGTAACCCTTTTGCTCGAAGAATTGCCTGGGCTCAGCAATTGTCTCGATATAACTCCGGGATTCATCAGCGCTTTAATCTTATCCTTTCCAATGAACTCCATACATCAATCCCTCCTGTTGCAAATTTGCCAAAGGGGCAGACTCTGCGGCAAACACCACGGGGACTGTCCCCTGGTATGCCTCAACCGCATAATTGCTTGTAAAATTCCCTGAGATCACGCTTGGTGCTCTCCGGCAGCAAATTGTCCCTGATACCCTCAATTGCTCCCTGGATACCATATAGCATATGCAGGCAGGCGCCGGGATCGATCATCCTTATGCGGATAAACGCTTCCCTGCTGCCCATCTCTCTCAGTTGCTCGGCGGTAAAGACTCCGATTTCATTAAGGTTTTTCTCCAGGACCCTGCCCACATTGGGAAGCCTGGATAACTCTCCCATACACAACACTTCTTTCAGCAAAAGTAATCCTTCCATGCAGGCAGTTTGCGCATCATGTCTTCAGCGATTTTCCGGGCGGCGTTTTCATTGAATCCCTGGGTCCTTACTATAAAACTTGCAAGGTTTTCTCGCTTTTCTTCAAAAGACTGCATTTCTCCATCCGGACGCGCACAGTGGACGCAATAATCCTTACCCGGATCGTTTCCAGCAAAGTCCGAAATGTCCTCCATAGGCATACCGCAAGCAATACATGTTTTCATTCATATACCCCTCTTTCATTTTTAATCATTTTCAGATAGAAAGACAGCAATTCGGGGCCATAGTTTTTAATTACAGACTCATTGCCATCCGAGAAGAAATCCTTATTCATCAGGTAATAATGAACCAGTCCGAGCCATGTATTAAACAACATATGAGTTGGCAGTTTCCTGACTGTCCCCTTTGATATTTCGCGTTCAATGACATTGCTGAAATGCAGGGCCAGGGTAGATTGAATAACAGCGAAAGTGGTTTTTGCTTCATCAGGCAACCGGTTCTTTTCTGAAATTAACCTTGAATAAAATGCTTCGTATTCTTCCAGGACCTTCAAATGCTCCTTCAGCAAATTATCCACGCTGTCACTTTTCTTTGCGAGCATATGCAGCCTTGCTCCCATTTTATCCCCGAAGTCTGACAGCAGGTTATTCAACAGGTCATTCATGGTCGGAAAGTGGGCGAAGATTGAACCGTGTGAGATTCCTGCTTCTTCCGCGATAACGCTTGAAGGAACCGAGAATCCCTTGTTTGAAATAACCGAATAGGCAGTTTCCATTATCTTTTTACGAGTATTTTGTTTTTGAACCTGCCTTGTAGATACCCTCATTATTGACTCTCCACTCATTGAGTATGTACTCATTTTATCTCTGTCTGATTATTCTGTCAAGGACATTTTTGGTGGAAGAAGTCAAGCTTTGTGGATTGCCGCAGTTTGTCATGCCGGACTATAATAAAAAACGCCACGGGGACAGTCTCCGTGGCGTTTCCCGTGACGTTTCACACGCTATTTAACGATACGCATGGTCTTGATTGATTTATCCCAGGGCTTCCAGATCTCGGAATCATCCCAGTCATAGAAGTCCGGTTCTTCTCTCATTTCTGCCTCGTCGAACATCACTGCGATCTCAAGACCCTCTGCAAGGTTATTCCTCAACGCGTCCCAATCGTATTTCGGATTACTGGCAACCAAATAACCTTTATCAGCATAATCGACAAAAACCATTTTTTCATACGGTACGGCTTTGATCTCCGCATCAAGGGCAATGTGATAAAGGAATTCGGAGTTTGCTGGATTATAGTTCTTTTCGTTGATAACAAATTTTATGTCACTGAAAGTATTCATTATTGCTTCCTCTCCAGGCTCAACATGAAGCTGTATTTCTCCGGATTCGAGCACGTAGGCCGAGCATCGGCCTTTTACAATACGGAGGTTATGCGCGATGCCCTGTGAAACCGGTTCCAGGTAAAACTCATTTTGCGGGTTTATTTGTTTTGCCAAGTTGATATTCCATAACATCACATCACCGTGAACACCTATATTCATTACGCTCTCCTGGGGAAATGCGGCAAATGCAGTAAGATCGCTGTCAGTCTTAATGGTATATTCACCTTCGTATGTACCGGCGGCGCTTCCTGCCACATTTTCGCTATCAAATGAGAATTCGCCTGTCTGCTCTGTTTGCTGAAGCCTCATGTTAAGCTCCCAGGTCTGATTGTTGCCTCCAACACCGAAGAACGAAAAATTCTGACGCTGTGCCGTGGCCCTGTCAAATTCAATGACCCAGTAGGGTTTATCATCTCTTTTGCTGTTCCTGAGCTTATCTATCCTTCTCTGAAGTTCCTCGTAAAATGCGTTGAGCATCGCCTTGGCCATCGCGGCATCTGCCCGATCCTTATACTTTTGCACGTCCTGTTTATACTTCTCAAGTAAAAATTTCAGATATTCCCAATAGTTTTTGAGGGCGCTCAGCTTGCTCTTGGCACCTTTCAAATCATTATATTCATCCATTAAATCCGTAAATAAAGCGTCAGGCTCTTTTCCTTTCCTTATCAACAGTTCGATCGCATCCTCCAGGGCTTTTTCAAGCTGATCAATAATACCGTCCTTCAATAAGCCATACAAGAACTCTTCAACAGATTTCGTGGGGTCCCTGTTTGTCCTGATTCTGTTAAGGATACTAAGGATATCGGCCACCTTATCAGCATTTGGTACAAGTTTTACAGTCCTTGTCAAGTCTTGTATGAACTGATCTATTTCTTCCTGGGTGATCTCGTCCCATTGTTCTGCTTTGTTCACGATTTCGTTGAGCTTTTTAAGGCTGTCAATACCGAGATCCTCCATGGTTTGCCTGATGAGATCTTCAAGTTCCTTTTCGGATATCGGAACCTGCCTTATCAAGGTACCGTAGAATTCAATCTGGTCACACTGTAGAACCACTTTATGTCCTATCTTGGTTTCCAGCCTGACGCGTGACCGGTCGAAACCCGGAGGGATTGCAGCCTGTGATACATGTATGACAGTCGTGGTATATAACATGGTCAAAACAAGGATCAGCAATATGGCCAGCCTGCTTGGTTTCATGTTTATGGCCTCCTTTCATTCAGCAATTCAGCCATCAGATTCAGGCCTTCATGATCAGGATCGGCCCAAAGGCCTTCGTTGACATAGAAAATGGTCTTGTCCATATCACCCGAGTACAGGGATGCGATTGCGCATGAAGCATAATTGTCCCCGTTAAAAGGGGCAACTACCAATGCGGTTTCAAAATACACCATGGCATTTGCAAAATCGCCATCACTTGCAATGAGTTCTTCCTGTCCAAGGGCATTAAGATATTCATCGCTGAAACAGTACTTATCCCGGGGGCATTTACTGGGCTCGGCAATTCCAGCTTCATATATTTGGTCTTCCAGTCCGGTCAGTTTATGTTTTAATTCTTTAAGATCATCGTTATCCAGCATTGCCAATACATAAACTATCACACCCCCGTTTTCAAGATCGTATTCCGGGTTAAGCGCCGCGTTATAATAACATTCCTGTGCCTCTTCAAGCTTATCCTGCGCATGCAAGGACAAACCTTCAAAAACCCATGGGAATGGTGAAGCATAATTATACGCCGCGATTTCATCCCAGTCAGCAATCCGGGAGCCTACGACTTCCTCAAGGGTCGCGCCCTCGCCGCCGACATGCAGAAGCGTATCCACACACAGCCGCATGGAGGAAATGGAAGCCGCGGCATACCCATAGGCATATTTGCTTTGTATCTGCATGCCGAGGTTTCTATATTCCTCACCCAACTGGATAAAATTCCGCAAGTTCGTCGATAAATGAGTTTGCGAACTGCTTTGCTTCCGACTGGCTTAATACTGCGTCCGGATCAACTGTTTCCCACGTTTTTTCCATATCCGGCTCTTCGGTATTTTTCTCAACCGCTGTACGCCCGCATCCGGTGAGAAAAACAACCATTAAGAAAGCCAATATGAATAAAAACAGAGCTTGCCTTTTTCTCATTAAAGCAGCATTTATCATACCAGGACCTCCCTTGCCAGGATTTCAATGTATGCTTTATTCCATTGGTGTCCACATAGACGTGGGCAAGTATTCCCTGCGAGGATCCGGGAAATCAGGTAAACACTTGCGAAGGATTAACCATATACAATATCATAAATACATTTTATGAAGTCGGATAACATATGAATATGTCATATATTCTTTTTTAGAATAGGAAATTGCTATTTCAACCCGCGAAGACTCCATCACCATAACGATGGTGCCGTGCAGCATATCCCAATAATAAAAAACAACAGCCTGTCATCCAGGCTGTTCTCATGTTACCACTCCTTTTTCCACATTTCCTCCTAAACAGAAACTCCATTTCAGCGATCAGATTATCGTCGAAATGGAGTTTCTTGTCGCATAATTATAATACTACCCTTTCCCTCATCTTTTTTATAAGCTCCAATACTCCGGCTTCCACCTTCTTAAGGTCTTCTGCCCCGGGCGCCCCTTCAAACTCCACGGATTCTATGAGGTCCCAGTTCATCTTGTTCCTTTCCATTATTTCATACAGTTCCTTCTCTGCGCCGCCGGACCATCCATATGACCCGAACCTGAATGCTGCCTTGCCTGTTATTCTCTTTCTGCCAAGCTCATTTAAGGCTGCCGCAACCGGCGGGAAAAGCTTGTACTCGTACGTGGGCGCTGCGATAATTACACCTGCGGACTTAAGAACGGCAGCGACCATTTCGCTTTCACTTTCAAGGGGCATTTCCAGCTTGTTGTACTTTATGCCTTCCCTTTGGAGTATGCCTTCAGCGTATTCAACAGCCTTTGCGGTCATCCCGTACATGGATCCCCAAAGGATTGCGACTTCATTCTTACCCGCGCCCTCGGCGTACCGGGCAAACCTTGAGTAGTCGTCCATGATCTTCCCGGGATTCCTTCTGTATACCGGGCCATGGCCGGGCGCTATGGTTTTTATCTCCAGCGACTTTGCCTTTTCAATTGCCTTTTTCACGCTTGATGTAAAGGTTGCCATTACGTTGGAATAATACCTTATTCCCTCGAATTCAAAGAAGTCCTTCTCCTCGGGCGTGAGCTCATCATCAAAGCAGTGTTCACCCATCCTGCCGAATGAGCCGAACATATCGCATGAGAACAGGGTTTTTGTATCTTTTTCATGGGTATACATGGTGTCCGGCCAGTGGACGTTCGGCACGGGATGAAAACTCAATACCTTTCCCTTTCCAAGGTCCAGGGTATCCCCTTCCTTAACGACCCTTATTTTGTCTTCACCATAGAAGGAAGAAACCATCTTTGCGGCCTTGTCAGTACATATTATTGTAAAGTCATCCCTGATTTTTCGGAAGTTTGAAATCCAGCCTGAATGGTCAGGTTCCATATGGTTAACGATCAGATAATCTATACTCCCGGGGGCAACGCCGATCTCCTCCATGTTTTTATACAGGGTTTCGGGCACTCCGTCCCAACCGATTACACCATCGATTATCGCGGTTTTCTCTCCCTGGACTATATATGAGTTGAGGGTTACCCCGTTTGCGATTTCCCAGATTCCCTCAAACAGTATGTCCTCAACATTCATGGTAAGCATGTGTATCCCGTCTGCTATTTGAATCTTCTTCATAAGCCATCCTCCTTGATCCTAATGCTGCGTTTTTTCTTCCAATTATATCACCAAGTATATGTATATGGACAGTAGCTGCCGGGATTCCGATCAACCTCTTAGCAGCATTTCTGCATACCTGATAATGTTCTCGCCCAATACCCTTGCCTGCCTGAGCCGGTTTTCCTGTTTCAGGATATCACCTGGCTTATCCGCCCTTGCCGATAAACCATTGATCTCACACGGGACGCAGATCGCCCCTTCAGACAGGTAATAATTATGTATGATTAAAAGCACAAGGCTTTGCCCCCCGCCTTCCCCTCTTCCTACAGTGATGGCCCCTCCTGGTTTGCCGGCCAATAACTTTCTGTTTTTGAAGACAAAACTTCTGTCAAACAGGCTTTGAGCTGTGCCGTCACATTCCTGAAATACGCGGGAGACCCTATAATCAGAGCGTCACAGTCTTCGAGCTCACTTATCAGGAGCTCCATATCATCATCTTCAATAACGCATTTTCCGGTCTCGATGCAGGTTTCGCAGCCTATACAGGGTTTTATAGTTATACTGCTCAGGAAGAACTCGGTTACTTCCCAGCCTCTTTCATAAAAGGGCTTAAGCGCCTCTCTTACAAGTATCTCCGTGTTCCCGTCTTTTCTTGGGCTCCCGGATATTCCTATCACTTTCACAGGCTCTTCCCCCTAATGCTAATTGCTATATACATATAAAACCGGGGACGATCGGATATGGAAACGTCCCCTCTCTGCTATCCTGACGTTAAACTTACAAAGCAATGGTGTATCATTATTCACATCTACCTATATATCTTCATCAATAATCCACGATATAAATCGTTCAATTAGCTTGAGTTTTTTCTGATTGCACAGTTTTAGCCTTTCGATGATTTGATTGCGCAGATCTTCTTCTGCATCCATATGCGCAGAGATCCCCAGCAGCAGGTAATTCGGCGTCGTATCAATAGCTTCGCAAATTTTAACCAATGTGTCAATACTTGGAATCGAATGATTATTCTCTATATTTGAGATATGGTTATTGCTCAGACCGGTAGCTTCCGCCACGTCGTCCTGCGTCAGGTTAAGCACTTTCCGGCGTTTCGCAATTCTTTTACCAAGAGCCTTGTAGTCTATTTCCATATATCATCACCCTGTCTTAACTGTAACAATTATATCTGATCAGCTTAACCAATCATAAAGGTATAAATACACTTGAAATTTGAATTATGTTAAGTTAAAATTTATGAAGTACCTTTATGGTTAAAACCAGCCCGTTACGAGGTGTTAAAATGCTTAATATAGGTATTTGTGATGATTTCCCTGTCTTTTGCGAGCAAATGGAGGCATCCATCCGTCAATACGGCGAGAAAAACAATAATACATTCAACATCTGGCGATTTGGAAGCGGAGAAGAGCTCATTGACCTGCTGTGCAAGGAAGATGTCAGCTTTGACCTGGTTTTTCTCGATTATCTCATGAAAAAACTCACCGGTCTTGAAACTGCGAAAAGAATACGGCAGTTGGAGCTTTCCAAATCGAGACCCGCCTGTAACATCGTTTTTGTGACCTCAATGGATAATATTTATGAGCTGATGTCTGTTGATCCGCTGCGAATAATACGAAAACCGGCAAACCAGGAAACTATAGACGAAATACTTGCATGTGTTTGGAATGAAAAACACAAATCAACTGCAGTTTCATCTGGACCAGGACGGCAGCAGGGAGGATTTTCATCCAAAACCGGGCGTTGATGTGGTATTTCCTCATCTTATCTCTATGTTCAATGGCTTTGCCTTTTCCGATGCTGCCGGGAACTCTCCCGGCAACCCTGGCAACCTACAGGACAGGTGTTTTAAGCCCGACATACCCGTTAAGTGCCGCCAGCACGGCAATCATGATTCCGATCACGACAAATGAGCCGAGCATTCTACCGCCTTTCAGGCCGGCTACTTCTCTTAAGAAAACGATGTACAGTATCGTTTTCCATATCAGTATACCGACAAAAGCAATGCTCAGCAGGATACCCCAAATGCTGTTGTTCCAGAAAACTGTAAAGAAGTTTTCGCTGAAGGCAACTGCAATGGAACACAGCAGGTTGGGGAAGAAGGTCAGACCCCATTTCTGGAGATAGGTTTTAAGAGGCGTCCTGCTGCCAAAGCACCTGCAAAAAAACCAAAACACGGCGCATATCGCAAGATAACTGGCGCATCCCCACAAAGCAATCCTCAACACTGAAAAGATATCGGGACCAGAGTGCCATGAACCTGTAAACCATGCCAACAACGGTTCAAAGACCGCGTTGATCAGTATAGTGAGCGCAACGAGAGACCATGCAGCCGCTTTGTTTTTACTCCGGAATGCATCAACCGGGTGATTTAACGCCTCAAGAAAGAGATTCATTATCCTAAACCTCCCAATATTCTGAGCACCATGTTCGTGTATCCTGTTCCCCAGATCATGGTGCATAACACCGCCTGTACCGTGGAAAGGCCGAAGGCAAATCGCCAGGGGTACACGGAAATCAGCCTGAACAATTTCTCAGCAGGTGAGGGCTTATAATTACGGCACTCAGACAATATATGGGCAAGCATTTTCTCCTTCTGCTGCTTTGTCGGCAGCGCAGCATTGTTCAATACAGTGTAAGCCCCTTTATCCTTTTTCACAGGTCAACCCTCCTTCTTTTGAGCCGATCGGTATTCTTTGATGAATGCAGTTTTTGCCCTTTGGAGAATGCTTTCTATGGCTTTTGCGGACTTATCAGCAAGCTCTGCTATCTGTTTCACACTTTTCCCATCAACATATTTCAGGATCAGGGTGATTCTATAGTGTTCGGGTATCCTGTTCAGGCAGTCACAGACCATCCGGCTTTCAAGCGCCGACTCTATGATACTCTCCGTATCCTGCTCCGGAATACTCAAATCCCCGGTGAGCGGATCATTTATGTCAACAAGCTCGACCTTTTGACTGTACTGCTTTCGATAGAAATCAACGAGCTTGTTCCTGGCAATTCGGAATACCCATGTTCTGTTTGAACACAGTCCCTTGAACTCGTCCATGCATTTATACACGTCAAGAAAAATATCCTGCGTGATATCCTCCGCCAGTCCGGCGTCCAAACCCGTCCTCAGGAAGACATACCGGTAAATTTCGTCAACGAAATTTTCATACAGCGATATAAACTTTTCTTCCCTACGGTTTTCCGCCATGTTCATTGATCCTCATTCCCCGGATATAACAAGCTCCTTTGAAGCCAGGACAAGGTCTTTATAAATTATCTGGAATTTCAAGGTACCGGCCGCAGCCTTGTCTCCTTCCAGATTAAAAACGATAATACCCTTTCTGTCGGTGGGCATTTTTTGCGTATCAGTTTTTACTTCATTTCCGTTGATGAACCATTTCGCGGTATACTCCATTCCCTTGGGGGATTTAATGAAATATACGCTGGCATATATGTCCTGCCCGGTTTTCAGTTGTTCGGGCGGTTTTGCGCTATCCAGATCTTTAATATCGGTATATTGACGGTCTGAAACGATATATTTCGCAACGGTGCTGGATTCGCAGCCAGCAAGGACAAGAGTGAATAATATTAATATTGAAAACAGAAAGAGGTAATTTCTGTGTGTCTTCATACGGAAAACCTCCTCATTTGCCATAATTATACTCGTCCTGATGACGAAACACTAAATAAAAATCAGTTCTCAAACAGGTAGTCGTATAAAGAGAAAAAATCCTTCGGGTATTTAGTTGCTTATTCTGAATACAAAGGCTATACATTCGGGCATGAATGCCGCACCGGTTGGGCTGATTGACTCAGGATACAACAGATATGAACATATATGATGGGATTCGCTGATATGCCTTTTACAGTTATCCGGGACAGCAGTAAAAGAGATAATCATTATACAGTGCCAAAAGAACCGTACCCTTGACAGTACCCTCAAATTATACCCTCAAATTATACCCTCTGAAAAAGCAACGATATATTTCTTGCCAAAACATCAAAGTATCTATCAAGGCTTAACTCCGATAGTTTATCCTGAAGCGCGGCATCAAGAGCATCAAAAGCCGAGGCTTTCATTATCGCCTGTGTTTCATCATCTGAAAGCTTTCCAACTTTCTTCCTGTTCCACATACCTTTATTTGCAGGACATTTTTCCTGGCACCTGGTGCAGCCTACCAGGCTATTATGCCAGTCGTCCTGTATCCACTCCGGCATAGCGCCTTTCGTTTCATTATAAAACGTCAGGCATTTATCAGCATCTATCTGCACTTCATTTTCGCAGATAGCGCCGGTTTTGCATTGCTTTATGCATATGCCGCATTTGCTGCACCTGTCCATTTCCAGGTCTGAAGCCAACTCAAATCCTTCCGGGCAAATCATGTCGGATCCAAATACGGTAAGGCGATGACATGAACCCATTCCTTCAATATATAAAAGGTTGTTTCTCCCGTACCTGCCAAAACCGCTCATTGCCGCAAGCAGCTTTTTGGGAAGAACGACCGGCCACGAATTCAGATGGTATTGTTCAAAAACATCTCTTACTATCTTCTTTATTTCAGAAAGCTGCTGATCTCTATGTACGTAAACAGGCGGGATATCGGCTTCCACAGTCCTGGAATTCCATTCAATTTCGATATAGCATGGAGGAGAAGGAAGCGCGACTATAACCAATGATTTGATGTCTGCTTCCAATGAAAAGTCGAAATAGTCCTTCAGCATTTTATTATACATATCCGTTTTTTCAAGCCTGTCCAGGCGCCTGAACCACTCTTTCTGAACTTGTGGCAGTATACTGGCAGGCACTGTTTTTATCCTGCCGCCGATGCCATTAATTCTTTCTGCCAATAAAGCCCCTGCCTCACTCATCGGTGAATCCTCCTTCCGTCCAGCCATACTGTCCCTGCAGTTCTACAAACCTGACCATTTCCACTGTTTCCATCTGTATATCTCCGTCGTCCGTCTTCGTGATGAGCTTCAGTTCCTGCACAAATGGAGGACCGATTGGAATAACCATCCTGCCGCCGTTTGCCAACTGGTTTACCAACTCACCGGGTAAAACACGCGCCGCGGCAGTCACCATAATTCTGTCATAGGGAGCATATTCGTGCCATCCCCTGCTCCCGTCCCCAACTTTATAAAAGACATTCGAAAAATTCAATGCTTCAAGCCTCTTTTTTGCCTTCTCCATCAACTCCACGATTCTTTCCACTGTGTAAACTTCTGCTGACATTTTTGCGAGAATGGCTGTCTGAAATCCTGATCCTGTCCCGATCTCCAGGATCCTGCTATCCTTTTCCGGCGACAGAAGCCGTGTCATTTCCAGCACAAGGCTTGGCTGCGATATAGTCTGGCCGAAGCCTATGGGCAAAGGCTGGTCCAGGTACGCATATTCCTTCATGTCATCTTCGAGAAACAATGAACGATCCAATGAACGGAAAAATGTTTCAAGCTCCTTCTGATCCATTCTTCTTCTCCTCATTTCCCAGCGAATAGTCTATACGTGAAAGAGGCATTTTATAAGAAAACTGACATTGATGTTGAAAACAGTATCTGTCGGTTTTTCCCTGATCATATCCGGAACGGTCCGGGCTGTTATTTTAATTATAAACGAAAAAAGGGAGGTCCATCACTTCCTGTTCTGCACGCAATATTTTCCACCTACCTGTAATGCTGAATAATAATTAAATCCTTGCAGGATCGAGCCGTAAAAGAAAAAATACAACCGATTAAAACAATAATTTCAAGATTATGCTTTCATACCGATATTTATAACAGGATACCAGGAATTATTATACCATAAATACTTAGGAGGAGATGGTTTTGGATTCTTATACCAATAAGGCACACAAGTTCAATGTGATTCTAATGTGGCTTTTTGCAACGATTCTATCCATAACGGCTTACTTTAACAGCGGACTCAGACTGGCTCTTGCCGCCGCCGGCTTATCATATCCTGCTTGTCTGATTCTAACAGTCATAGCAATATTTAAAGATGAAAAATAATTTTGTCAAATCGCTTATTATTACGTTATTGCCTGCAATAGGCGTAATGTCGTATTCGGCGTCACAGGGCGGGATACCGCGCATGTTTGCCGGCTATCTTGTATGTGCCTGTTTTGCAGTCGTATATTTCAGCAAAAAAGTGATACTGGCTTACTGTTCGGTTGTATCCGCATTACTTATAGGGATGTACATTATAAACCCGATATTGCTTCTTGGAGCTGACAACAGCTTCGGCGAATTCCTGCCGAGATTCGGTATGTTCATATGCGGCTCTCTCGCTTTATACTACCTCGCAAAAGAAGGAAGCAAGCATCTGGCTGGGGCCGTAAGCGAGAGCGAAAAGGCATCCGCTCTGAACAGGAACCTGACTGAAATAATAGGACAGGTTAACATAACTACTGAAAGCCTTTTTGAAAGCGTAAGCAAATGCAATGATAGCATTGAAGAAAATCAACAGGGTCTGGCAAGCGTAACCAAATCAATCCAGGATATTTCCAAGGCTGTAGAAGAAAGCGCCATAGCAGTTAATAATGTCAGCAGCTATGTCTCGGATTCATCACAGTTAATCAGTGAAGCATATTCCATTTCCAAAGAGGTGGAAAAGGAGTTCCGATTAACATATGAAACCATATCGGTCGGAACTAAGGAAGCAGATGAGACATGCAGCACCTGGACATCATGAGAAACTCCATCCATTCCGCTGTCTCTGCCGTTAAAGAGCTTCAGCAGAAGATGAATATAATCGGCCAATTCCTCGAAATTATCACCAATATTGCAGCCCAGACGAATCTGCTGGCATTGAACGCGGCTATTGAGGCAGCAAGAGCAGGTGAATCAGGTAAAGGCTTCACCGTTGTGGCGGATGAAATACGAATACTGGCAGAACAGAGTTCCAATGCAGCCAGGGATATACAGAAAATAACCGTAGAAGCGCGAGACACAACACGTATCGCCATTGAAGAAGTTCAAAAGGGAAATGCATCAGTTGAAGAAGGCACCGCCAGGATTTCAGAAGTTATGAAAATACTGGGCAGTTTTAAGAACTCAATAGAATCGGTAAATCAAAAGCTTTATACGGAATTTGAAATGATGGATAAAGTCGCTGACCGCTTCCGCAACATGAGGGAGCACCTGGAAACCCTGGCGGCGGCATCGGAAGAGAATTCAGCCAGCATTCAACAGATACTGGCCATGACAATGGTTCAGAACGAAGCCATAGATAAAACGGCAGAAATGATCCGGAACATAAAGGAGTTGGGACAGACTCTGAAAAATCAACTTTAGCATTCCTCTCAAGCCAAGAGACGGTTCAAACCACGGGGACGGTTCCATTGGCTCAAACCACGGGGACGGTTCCATCAAACCACGGGGACGGTTCCAT
>ENA-UPAD01001203-UPAD01001203.1-bioreactor-metagenome-genome-assembly--contig:-NODE-1203-length-28931-cov-13.791661_pt1 | contig 28931 bp, 23 predicted proteins | sample MGYA00238179_ERZ772710 | MGnify/ENA primary metagenome ERZ772710 (study PRJEB29004, sample SAMN07631245) | bioreactor metagenome | isolation source: Switchgrass digestor | place: USA: Dartmouth...
CGAGGTATGAGCTTTGGCTCAACTTCTTTTTACACCATTATATAGACTTAATCTCCTTTCGTTTTCTTGTTGTTCTGCTTTATCTAATCTACTACATATACCTAATGCTGCTGTTTTGCTAATAAAACCTTTGTCGAGTGCTTGTTTGAGTTCGGGAATAAGGTTGCGTTCTATACGTAATATTTGTTTTAATTCATCAATACTAATACCAAGTTCTTTAGCAATTTCTTCTTGAGATAAAGCTCGTGAATCTTTCACTACCTTTAAATCTTTTCTTTGTCCATCTTTTAACCCTACCAATTCAACATACTCAACAACTGCTTTCCGCAGTTTCGCAGGATCATTTTTTATTCTGCCAAAGTTGCTAGCTATAAGCTACTTCAACACTTTTAACGGTGGATAATATTTCTCTATTGTTTCATTCCCTTCATCATCAACATTGACTTTTACCATATGTTCATCCAACCCTTTCATTAATTCATGTTTTTGTCTCTTTGTCCACAAACGATTTTTAACCATATATTTTACCCTCCCATATTTTTTTTATAATTTTTTCAGGCACATCTTTCATTCTCTAATTGTATTATATACCCACACATTATATTTGTCAAGCATAATGTTATATATTTTTGAGAATATATAATTTATATTGGCAATATTAATTATAAATATAATATTCTCTTTTTCTAAAAAATATCTGAATATCTCTCATTATCTCAATTATACTTTCATATACGCTATATTTTGTTTTATATAGTTAATAATTTTCTTGACATTTTAACAAAATATAAATATAATATTATATGGGTGATGAAAATGAAAGATTATATAATGTTAACTGAACATATAAGAAATACTATAAAAAACGAACGCAAAAAGCGTAAAATATCAGGTATTGATTTATCGGAAAAACTTGGTAAATCGCCTGGATATATTAGTCATATTGAAAAAGGTGTGATTAAGAAAATCGAACGTAAAGATTTAGAGAATCTATTAAAACACATATTAAATATTGAAGGTGATGAATTAGAAAATTATATTAGTAATTTATTAAACTCCAATAACATTAAACAAGATTATGAAGAAGATAATGAATTAGAGCAACTTACTTTATTTGATTTTAGCATTAATGATAGATTTTTTAGGACTATGAGAACTTTAGATGAAAATTTATCTAAAATTTATGCACAAATTAGTAATAAAGAAGATATGTTCAAATTATTGACAAATTTTAACTTTAATTTAACTACAATGGGCGCTAGTTTTATGTTGAGCTTATGCGGATTACCCTTTTATGAACTGGGTAATATATCAACAGAAACAAAAAAGCAAATATTTAATGAAATTTTAGATATATTCAACAAGTATCTCAACGACAATAAAACTAATAATCAATAAAAGCCACAATTCATTTTAAAGTGAATAAAATTCACTTTAAAAATCAAATCTGGCTTTTATAAAATATTATATTAATATTTTGTCGTTATGACTTCCTAAAATGGGAAGTCATTTTTTGTTTAGTTATAGATATATACACTATCGCCTATTGGTAACTGCTCTGTGTCAATCTGTACTATTTGCAGTTGTCTATGTAGTTCTGATTCTTCGTTATATCCTTGAAGCATATTTAATACTTTTTCTGCATTTTGTTTTGAAGCATAAAACCTAGTACCAATAAGTCCTGTATACGTTGTGTAAAGCCATTTGTTTTTCCCTTCATCAACTAATTGGAAGGAAAAATCCGATAAATAAGTTTTTGTTTCTCTGTCTTGGATTGCATACATATTTAACCATCTCCCTTTAGTTTTTTCTTTATTTTAACCGATTTTTAGCTATTTGTCAATGAATTTGCTTAAATTTTTTGATTATATTAAATTATCTCTTGTTTTCTATGAATTTTATATTAATACTTTGTTTTTCTATGTTGTAGAAATATTATATTAATACTTTTTGGGTACGCAAAGTTTGCATATGCTGATTATTTCCTTTTCAAAGGGACATCTTGACCTCTTGCATTTCAAACCATCAAGTTGATGGTTTGATTTAACTTGCAATTTGAGATAAAGCTCGTGAATCTTTCACTACCTTTAAATCTTTTCTTTGTCCATCTTTTACAGTTTCGCAGGAATAAAAAAATATCCGCTTATGCGGATTAAATTTCAACATAAAGTTTTATTTTATATATTTGTTCGTATCCAAAACCCCATTTATTATATTTAAGTATAATATCCTTTATAGGTGTATAATCTCATCGACTGCACCCGGATTCTTCGGATCCACAATATGAGGAGCGGTACCGTCGATTATTGCGACACCTTTCTTTGGAAAAACAACTCCGTCAAGACTTCCGGGGTCGCTTGAACAATGCATATATTCCATGTCGCAACCTTCACTGCACAAGCCTTCTGCAATTTTTTTCATGAACGTGGACTTGCCTACCCCCGGTCCTCCTTTCAATATAAAAATTCTTTCGGCTTTTTCCTGTGGAAGAACATAATCATAATAACTAAAAAAACCTTTTGATGTGTTTCCTCCTGCAAACATATGCCTTACTCTGCCCTTTGACATCAAAATACCTCCTGTCAATACCCCGATTATTCATCCCATATAACCCATATACATTCCGGTGCAAATAACGGGTTGATCTGCAGTTCGTTTATTATATGATATAATTCAATGAAATATTAGGTTACTTTCCCCTCCGTTTTAATTACTGTTAAAAGTTATGTATTTACAATCTCCGTCTGCGGGTCCTGCTTCGGGCGTTTCGTATCCTCGAGCAGTAAAACCCCCGCCAGAACACACGCTCCGCTGTATAAAACAATTTTAATATTGTGGTCTCCAAATCCACGGTCGGTTCCACTCTCTGAATTCACTGGAATCCGGCCTGGCTTTGAAGTGCGTTGCCCTGCGCCGGCAAACTCACCTGAATCATCCGCTGTTATACTAACCTCTGAACAACCGTATATAATTAAAAGTATCATAAAGTTTACCATAAACATGTTTTACACACTTCTTATGTGTTATAATTAGTTTAGTTTTTTTAGCATCATATACACTCGGGGGGGTTGCTGACATGAATTATTATTATGAAAATGACATGTTCAGGCTGGAAGGCATTTCAAAAGAGCATACCATTTCGGATATTGATATCTATATTGGTAAGGGTATATTAAAGAATGCCGCATCCTATATCCAAAAAAGGAACTTCGGCAGTAAATGCCTGATTGTTGCAGATAACAACACTTTTGTTGCCGCAGGTGAAAAACTTGTTGAAGTTTTACAGAAGGGTGGAATTGAAACCGATGTTTGCCTGCTGCGGGACAGGGGCGATGAGAGGATTGAAGCCGACGAGCTTTCTGTCGGCCAGGTAATGATGTCACTGGAACCGGAGCCCGACTTTCTCATTGCATGTGGTTCGGGTGTAATAAACGATATAACCCGTTTTGTTTCATATGTTGCCAAAAAGCCTTTTGTAAGCGTCGGAACAGCCGCATCCATGGATGGGTATACTTCTGTAACTGCACCGATGATTTTTGACGGCAAAAAGGTTCACAGGCACGGCAGTGCTCCTAAAATTTTAGTGCTGGACACAGAGATTTTAAAAAACGCTCCGAAGGAACTTACCATCGCAGGTTTTGGCGATGTATACGGAAAGTATATAGCTAAGGCCGACTGGCTTATTTCCAGTATAACAACGGGAGAAGAAGTTGACGAACAGGCATTAAGCCTTATTACCCAAGCACTGGCAAAGCTTGCCGACAATGTTGAAGAAATCCGCAATGCCACCGATGAAGGGCTTAAAGCAATAATTGAAGGCCTGATCCTTGCAGGCATAACCATTTTCACCACAGGGCAGACGCGTGCGGTAGCTTCTGTGGAACACAACCAGGGCCATATCTGGGAAACAAGGATGCTTGAAGCCGGAAAGCCATATGCTCTGCACGGTACGGCGGTAGGATGTTCAACAGGGTATTACCTGAGAATGTATGAATATTTCAAAAAAATAGATATTAATGGTCTTGACAGGCAAAAAGCCAAAAACAGGATATTGAACCGTGATTCTTTCAGAAAACAGGTGGTTCAATGTTTTGGTGAAGATTGGCTTTCAGTTCTTGAAAAAACGTACAAATGTCTGAATCTGACCGAAGAAGATTTTGAAAACCACTATGATTCCATCGTCAGCAACTGGGATAAAATTCTTGAAGTTCTGGATTTCCTTCCAGGCTGGGATGAATATAAGAATATATATAATAAATTCTGCCAAACCATCCATGCAGAGGAAATTGGCATACCGACCGATTTACTTCGGTATACACTGCCCTACTCCACCTTTTACAGGGACAGGTATGATTTTGTATTCGTCATGAATATCCTTGGCGTCATTGAAGATGTTGCAGAAAAAACAATTAAGGATTATCAGAACGAAAAATAGAAGTTCCGGCATTGATATAATCCGAAAAAGGAACCCTGGTATTCCGGGTTCCTTTTCAATTTTTCCCTGTTTTTAATACTTCTCTAGGCTTGTCACCCGTTGAATTTAATTATATCCCCTATATTATAATCATACTTGTATTCCCTGCCATTTTCATCGACAAGCAAAATACTCACTTCAGCGTTTGAAAACATCTTTTTTATGGACACAATAATGAACAATAAACATACAGGCAGAATCGGTAAAATTTTTTCTCATAGCATATACCTCATACCTGATATTTTTTTCTGCAGTATTTGATTTTATGAAGAAAATATGCTGATTACACTTATAGTCTTATTTCCACTGTTTTCTTCTTTTAAGCAGCGCATTGATATGATCAACTTCTCCGGGAACCTGCTGTTTTACTTGTTCCTTTTCAGTTTCATTCTTTTTTCTGTCTTTTATTGACATATCACCCTTACCTGCTTCAGAGACAAACGCATCACGGGACGGTTCTGATGTTTCCTGAATGGAATTCTTTTTAAATAAATTATACACAGAATTATTCCAGGTTAATTTACCGGCAATACCTGCTGCAACGGGAGCTATTCTCCGGTTATAGAATTTTACAAGCCATTCGGCAGAAATTTGCAGCTTTCTTGATGCTATATCCGCAAGGAGCAACATCAATGACAATATAATAATAAGATTCGTCAAATCTTTCATTCCGCCCGTATTCTGTACGCTGCCGCTGAAAACCTGTCCGGGATCTGTTATCACCCGTCCCCCGCCTGCTTTGGCCAGTTTTTCAATGAAGTTGTTTGTATCCTGCAAAATCCTGTATTCCTGGGAATACGGCATGACAATACCGGTGCTTATATTGCTTTCACCGTTCACTCCTTTAACATTTAAATTCACAATATACGCACCCGGATCCATTTTATCAATTTCCCCCTGGTAAACACCGGGTTCTGTTACACGGAGCTTTATACCCGACGATGTACCGTCAGGAGACACAAGAACACCTTCAATATCGTCAACCTGTGGTATATCATTCTCAAAGACAAGCCTTATGACGCCTCTGCCATCCTTTATTGTTGTATCAACAGAGTATCCTGTATTGATATTTTTCTGGATCAGCCAGCTTACCAGGTTTCCCCAGAACAACGGTGCGTCCTGCCACATAGACCATTGGGATGTCCAAATCCCCTGGATATCCGAAGTCCATGCAGCGGTTCTTCCAAGCCCATAATTCCATACCGCCAGTACCGGATCCCCGGTATCGCTTCTGAATACTGTCCGGGCAGCTGACTTTATTTTTGATGCAACATAGCCGTCAAGAGGGGGTAGTGTCTCAATCCCTTTCAATAGTCCCATTGAACTTACAAGTTCAGGATAAAAATGACGGTTCTGCAGGTATTTCTGCCCTGCGAGAAAAGCCTCCTTTGCGAATATGCTGGGTATATCCGAAAATTCATCGGTCTGATAGTACCTGCCCATTCCGCCGTAAGCAAGGGCTTTTAACAGGAGAGTGTCCGCACCCTGCCCTACTGCAACCGTTGATAATGTTATGCCGTCTTCATTCAATCCTTTGATAATTCTTTCATACCCGTACTTTTCAGCCTGCCCGTCGGTCAGCAGAATGATATGCTTAAGCCTTGTATCCTTTTCACGAAGATTCTGCCATGCTTCTTCCAGCGGATGAAGTATCTGTGTGCCTCCTCCAGGCCTTATTGACCCTATCATGTCAATTGCCTTTTGCTTATCTGTCAGCGGCTCGGTTTTTATAACCCATTGTATCGCATCATCAAAGGCAATTACCCCCAGCTGGTCGGTATCATCAAGCACTTCAGCAGCACGTATCGCCGCCTCTTTAGCCAGTTCAAGCTTTGATACTCCGTACTCGCCGCTTGCCATGCTTCCCGATTTATCTATTACAAGCACAAGCCCGAGATCAGGATTTTCCTCCTTCCCGGTTATATCCATATTAACCGGTAAAACTGTTTCCAGGAGCGTACCGTTATACCCGCCGGGAGCATAACTGTTCTCCCCGCCTGTTACCAAAAGCCCTTTTCCCTGATGCTTGACGGCCTGCTCAAGAAGTATCGTAAAATCTTCCTTAAGCCACTCGTAAGCAACATCTACAAGGACAAAAGCATCATATTTCATGATTTCCTGCATTGAAACAGGCACTTCTTCGGGTTTCACCCTTGTTATCTGCGCATACTCTTCAATGAAACGAACCAGGTTTTCACCGGTGTTTCCCCTCTCAACAACAATAATATGCGGTTTGTCCAAAACCTGGGTAAAGCTTGAAAGCTGGTTGTTCTGAAGTACCGTATCTCTTTCAGCAACAACCTCGGCAGTATATGTAATCATACCGCTTTCTTCAGGTGTATCTGAAAAAGTGAATAAATTATCCCCCTTGTAAAGTTCCACAACCTTTTCCTGTGCAAGGGTCCTGTTTTGGTACAGCCTTATTACCGCAGTTGTATTTATATTACTGTTTACTTTAAGCGATATATCAAAACGCTCCTTTGCATTTACCTGTTTGGGGGCATTAAACTCCTCTATCTGCACTTCCTCCTGGTAAATTCCCTCAATCGGGACTACATCAACAGTATATCCGAGCCGGTTCAGCAGTTTTACTTTTTTCAGCGCATCACCGGATGTTTCTTTTCCATCGGTCAAAAGAACAAGTCTTTTTGCAACCGTTCCGGGCATTATGGAATGAGCCAGTGTCAATGCATTTTCAATATTCGTACCGTCGGTTTTTATCCTGGTATTCAGGGAGAAATCCCTGTTATTGTCATCGGGCATCTTTACAACAACGGCTTCATCTGCAAATGATATAAAGCCGGTAACATCCTTTTTTGAAGAGTAGTCCAGTGCCTGCCGGACAAAGGACTGCATGCTGTCACTGCTTCTTATTATACTGTCGGACACATCGGCAATGAAAACAGTGCCTGTCCGGTTGAATGTGGATTTAACGGCAGGCGAAGCCATGGCAACTGCAATGCACAGTACCAGCATGATCCTGAGTGCAATTATCATGCGTTTTTTGAATATAGACCCAAAATGCAGTTTTTTGGCTGTTATTATTATAAAGGCAACAAGCACCGGAACAAGTGCCAATGCCCATGGATTGTCAAGCGTAACTCCTGTTTGCATAGTACCACCATTCAAATACAAGTATTACCATGGCCAATATCAAAAGCGGCAATGTCAGTTTAAAGGCCTGTTTTTTAAAAGGTACTCTGGTTCCATATCCGGCATCCACACCGGTACCACTGCCCGAATTCTTCTCCATGAGCCATTCATCGGGAATATTAACGTCAAAATAAGTTATTATTCTGCTGCTGTCATTCACCTGTTCAAGACCGTAAATACCCGGTTCTTCTGTATCGATAAATGGCTCTGCAGGTACCGGTGGTGCAACCGGCACATGTCTTCCACCCGGAGTATTTACATATGCCTTGACTGTATCAGGGTTTAACCTGAATTGTGCCGTATCACCGGTAAACAACCGTTCCACCACAGTACCCCTCAGTGGAGCATATTCGTTAACAATATTAGAAATCAAAATGGGAAATTCGGTTCTTAAAGGAAGGTCTGTTTCGAACAGATCAAATCCAAATATCAGAATCCTTGTACTGTTAATAATGCCTTCCATGATTATAGGGTTCCCGTTGTATTCCATTAATACTTCAGCCCATTCGGGTTTTTCAAGAATACGTGTCCTGCCAATTGAAAAGCTTAACTTATCAAGGTATTTGAATATTGCATGATCAGATGGATTAACCCCGGGAGTATCCATCCAGTCGCCAACAGGAAACAGGTTGTTCGGCAGCGGCGCAAAAATTGCAATATTTCCGTCTCCGGGCAATTTTTCAGGCACCAGGCCGTCAAATATATACAAGTCATAACCTCTGTAAATCTGTTCTCCCGGTGATGTTCTTACAAGTTCAACCCCTTCGATCAATGACAGTGCTTTTTCGAGGAATATGTTTCCGTCGGATACAAGAAGTACTTTTACGGCTTCTTCAGAAAGTACCACCTCGTATCCGTGGTTATCATCGGGAAGTATGTCTTCTGTTTCTATACTTACCCTCAAGGTTTTTATATTATCCGGTATTTTATCCCACCATACGGTTTTTGCTTGATTTGCGGGTATTGCAATCCACTGCGAATCAAGAAAATTCTCATCACCATACAGGCTGACAGCAATTTCAACATCACTGCTTCCCTGGTTCCGTAAAATACTCATGGCCGTGATATTATCAGCCGCTATTGTATGGGTGAAACCTGTAACGGCCACATTATTATCCTGCTTTTTGTATTCCGAAAACTGCACTGGTTCATTTCCAAACCTGTAAGGTGTATCTGAAAACAGGACAATCTGCGAATCCGGGTCCTGGTTTTTAAGAGATAAAACCAGTTCTTCGGCTTTCGCTGCATCAACATAGCCTGTTGTCTTCCTGATTGATTCAATGCTTTTTTTTGCCTCATCCTTTGATGTTGACGAGTAAATAAGTACATTGGCCTCCCTTCCGATACTTACAACCGTTACCCTGCTGTTTTCGTGCAGATCATCTATAAACTTGATCGCATCTTTTTTTGCTGCATCAAGCCGTGTGGGTTTTATATCGGTGGAAGCCATGCTTAACGAATTATCAATTACAACAATTACCGCACTGCTCGCATTGGGTTGAAACTGCAGCGAAAAACCGGCCAGGGCAAGAACAATCAGTATGGCTGCCGTTACCTGGAGAAAAAGCAGCAGGTTTTTTTGCAACTTCTGCCATGGAGTGCTTGCCTGCATGTCGCTCAAAACCTTGCTCCACAGTATAAGGCTGGATACGGTAACCTTTTCCCTTTTCTGCTTCAGGATATATAACAATATAATCAATGGTATGGCCAAAAGGCCTATTAAACCATACGGGGTTGCAAACGACAAAAACTCACATCCTTTATATCGCTGTCAATAAATATCCCTTACTCCTGTTATGCACACCGCACAACACCACATACCTGGTCTTATGCATGCGTTCGCCATATCCAGGGTTGCTCAACTTTACGCTCTCAATTTACTGAAAAGCGGCGCGGCCTTGAAGTATGCTGCTCCGTGCCAAATCACCCGAACCGCCCGTTGTTACATAACTCTGAACAGTTATGCAATAAGTGCTTTCAGCATCAAATCCACGGGCATGTCGGTGGAAAGCATGGTATGATGAATTCCCCATTTCCTGCATTGCTCCCGGATCCTGGCCAAATGCTGTTTCAATGTTTCATCATACTTTTTCAATAAGGCGGCGGATACGGTTACTTCAACTTTTTCGCCTGTTTCACTGTCTACAAGTTCAATGGCACCATTTAACGGAGGTGACAATTCTTCCGGGGAAAGCAGCATGCACAGGAAAACATCCTGGTTTTTATATTTCAGGTACTTAAGCCCCTCTTCAAAACCTTCCTTCATGAGGCCGTCGGTAATCACAACACTTACTCCGCGCCCGGTTTTCCACTCCATGCTCCTGAGAGCACCGGAAAAATTGCTTTTACCTGAAGCCTTTAAACCCGAAAGCAGGTTGTCCACCTTCATATAGGCCGACTGTGTGCGAAAAGGGCCGTAAACACCATGTACTTTTTCATTCCACGGGTTTATATATACGCTGTCGTAAGACAACAGGCTTACATATGAAACTGCAGCCGTCAGCCGGCATGCAGCTGAAAACTTGTTCGGATTTCCGTAATCCATCGAAAGACTCATGTCAGGAAAAACCAGGACAGGCGCTTCACGCTCTTCCATATACAGCTTTACAAAAAGCTTTTTAAAACGCCCGTAAGCATTCCAGTCAATGCGTCTGAAATCATCCCCGGGGGCATATTCCCTGAAATCTGAAAATTCCACCGAGCTGCCCTTGCTTTTTGATTTCCTGTTACCCGTTGCCTGTCCTGAAACCGGTAACTTTACCTGCATTGACAGCGAATGTATTTTCCTTATTTCGTCATTATCCAGAATTTTCACAGGTAAGTCTTCACATCCTTTATTATCCCGTCAATAATCATATCAGGTGTAATATTATCGGAAATTGCATCGAAATTAACAAATACCCTGTGCCGTAAAGAAGGATATGCCACGGCTTTAATATCCTCAAATGAAACATTGTATCTCCCGCATAAAAGAGCTCTAATCCGTGCGGTACTGATAACCGCCTGGGCTCCGCGGGGGCTTGAACCATACCGCACATATTTTTTGACAAGCTCGGGTGATGTCTCTTCATCGGGTCTTGTTGCCATAACAATTTTTATTGCGTAATCAAGAACGGGTTCTGCTATTGGAATTTCCCTTGCGGCTCTCTGTATCTGAATTACCTCTTCTGCATTTGTAACAGTTTCTATGGTTTCGTTACTATTCGCGGTAGTCAGCATAATAATACCCTTAAGCTCGTTGAAATCCGGGGAAGGCACATTCAGTTTAAAAAGGAACCTGTCCATCTGTGCTTCGGGCAGAGGATACGTACCCTCCATTTCGATTGGATTCTGGGTTGCCAGCACAAAAAACGGCTCGGGAAGTTTATACGTAGTATTTGCAACGGTTACAGTCTTTTCCTGCATCGCCTGAAGCATCGCGCTTTGGGTTTTAGGTGTTGCCCGGTTTATTTCGTCTGCCAGCACAATATTGCTGAAAATGGGTCCGGGTTGAAAACGAAACATCCCATCCCCGCTTTCTTCCCTGTCTATAATATTCGTACCTGTAACATCGGCAGGCATCAGGTCAGGGGTAAACTGGATGCGTGAAAACTCAAGCCCCATTACTTTTCCCAAAACATTGACAAGCCTTGTTTTTCCAAGGCCGGGCATACCCTCAAGAAGTACGTTTCCTCCTGCAAGCATGCACATAACAACCTGCCTGATGACTTCTCTCTGTCCTATCATATGTTTCGCAACTTCCGTCTCGATTTTTGAGACGGTATCCAGTACTTTTTCAAAAATCCCTTTATCGCTATGCACAATATAATCCTCCCTGACTTGTTAATTAATGCAACGGGCTCTTCTGTTAATGTTTTATTTTATCAGTCCAGTGAACTGAAATAAGACTTAACAAGTTCTTTCATACCGGTAGGTATATCCTGCCTTTCCATCGTTTGAACGGCTTCCTCCCGGTATTGGCTTAATACCTCATTGTACGGCACCATCTCTCCCTTTTTCACAAGTCCTGCCGTTTCATTATATATGCTGCTGCCCGATTCAAGCTTTTGTCCAGGCAGCGTCGATTCATTTCCTTCACCTCCGAGGCGGGTTGGAATATATATCATTTTATACTCCTCTTCTTTTCCCGAACCGGGTGCTCTTCCACGTCCTGGCTGATCACCTTCTTTATAGCCCGCATCGGTACCGGTTGATCCTTCTCCGGCACCGCTACCCGGCATCTCACCCTGTGAACCTTCTCCGCTTCCGTTTCCGCTGTTGCTTCCGCTTCCTTTCTGGTTTCCTTTCCCGTTACCGTTTCCATTCTGCCCGCCGCTTTGACTTCCGCCTGTATTTCCTTTTCCGTTCCCTGATTTGCCGCCTTCCTGTGAACTGCCTCCATTGTTCGCATTACTTCCTGACTGGCCTTGCCTGCCCGTGTTTCCCGAAGCAACCCGTTGATCAACCGCCGATATCGCCCTGCGTGCTTCGGCCAATGCATCACTGATTTCTTCCAGCGCATTTTCGAACCCCTGCTGCCCTTCTGCATTCTCCTGTGCTTGCTGAATCAAATCCAAAAGGCTTTGGGCAATATCTTTTCCGCTCATGTTTCCCGAACCTGCTTCGGAAGCAAGGCTTTGAAGCGCTTCTGCAAGCATCGAGCTGTCTTCCATGTTCATAGCAGCCTTCTCAAGCATTTCTGCCAGTTCCTTGGCTTCATCACCGTTCTCCAGCTCTTTTTCCAGCAGCTCAAGCGCTTCCTTCAAAGCTTCTTCATCCTTTTTTTCAAGCGCTTCAGCCAAATCTTTGGTAAGCGGAAGGTCACTCAACATTTTTTCAAGAGTACTTAAATCCCTGAGCGGCTCCTGCTCCATCAGCTTTTCCATTTTGTTCTCCATTTGCGCCAGAGCTTTCAGGGCATCCTCCTCGGATTTTGATTTGTTGAATTCCTCTTTCAGCTTTTCAAGGGCCTCCTTCAGCTGTTCCAGCTGTTCATTACTTATTTCCGGGTTCTTTTCCTTCTGAGCTTCTATTTCATCTTCAATTTTCTTCTCATACTGATCCATTTGCTGTATAAGCGATTCCCTGATCCTGGTTTCATTAAACACCCTGCCAGGGACAAAGGATAATAAAAATGCCGCTAAAATGATACATACCGCCGGTATATAAAGATGTTTTTCAACTGTTATTTTATAAGCTGAAGCAAGGTCGGTGCTTTCAAGCACTTTCCTGGTGTCCTGTCTTTGCAGCTCGGCAATTTCAGAATTATCACCGATAAGATACCATGCAGTAATAATCCTTTCCTTCAATCCAAGGCTGTCGGCAGTCATAATCAGCTGTTCGCCGGACGGGATAAAAAACAGGGATGCAAAAAACGCTGCAACAATTCCCACCCCTGTTATTGCAAGCATTTTATACCTTACAAACGGGATGACCGCAAACATTGAAACTATCACCAAACCCAGTGATATAGCGCCGGAAGCTATAACAGCCGACAGTATTGCCTTTAAAGCTTTATCAAGATATATTTTGGTTTTCAGAGGCCTCAAGGCTCTCATTATATATTTTTTATCCATGTTACCACCGTTTCATGATGTCAATCCGTTGGAACCGCTAAACCAGTTGCTATTTCTTTCTTTTTATGGGATTTAGTATTGCAGTGCTTGAAATTATCAGCAATATTGAAGCAATTATGCCGAACATGCCGTTTGCAATCCATGGTTTCATAAACCTTAATATTCCTTTTTCCTGTGCAATATAGCTGTCAATATGCGTTGCAATACTTCCCCACAGGTTGGAAATACTACTGTAATAATCAGAACCGCCATTGAAATAGAACGACGTAAAACCGAATACAGGTGACGGGAAAAGGATTGATAAAAAGTCAGCGTAACTGGGGTTGTAAGAATAGTTCAAGGTTGCCTCCATGATATACGTGCGTATAAGAAACAGGATAAACGGCCCAAAGGTTAAAATACCCAAAAAAATGTAATTTGTTATAATAGCAGTGATATTCCTTCTGAATAAAGTGGAAAAGAATACTCCGCTGCTTGCGACAAAGAATGCGGTAAAGATATAAAACAACAACAGCTTGGCAATATCTGCAATGCCAATACCGCCGAAGAAAAATACCACGCCCAGTACAGGCAATGATGATACCAGAAGAAGCATTGTGTGGGCAATGGATATAATAATCTTACCGATGATGATTTTACCGGGATGGGTTTTGGTTACAAGCATCAGGTCAAGGGTTTGCCTTTCACGCTCACCGCTTATGGAAGTAGCTGTTATTGCAGGAACTGCAATAAAAAGCAACGCGAACTGAAATACAATCAGAAGGTTATAAGCATTTACCGCAATCCTCGGGTTGAAACCGCTCACATAATAAGGATTTAACATGCTGCTCCCGGAAAAATACAAAAGCAATACACCCGCAAGCAGAATTATATAGCAGCTTATCAGGACAGGTGCTCTCCACCCGCGAAGTTTTGTTTTCAAATCCTTTTGAAGAACCGGATTAATTCTCATTACCGTTCCCTCCTTCAGTAAGCTTCATAAAGACGGCTTCAAGCGAACTTTCCTCCGGATGGAATGAAACCACAGGTATATCATTCGCAACAAGAGTTTTTAAAATCCTGACGTAAATATCTTCTCCCCCGTTAACTTTTACCTCCAGCACGCCTGCCACCGAGCTAATCTCCCCGATTTCCGGCATTTCCATAAGGATTTTAACCGCGTTTTCCTCATTACCGGCAATTTTGATTTTAATTAATCCCGATTGTGCCAGCTTTTCGGCAATATCTGCAACCGAGCCGCTTGCAACGAGTCGCCCGGCATCTATTATACCAATTGACGTACAAAGCTCTGACAATTCAGGAAGGATGTGAGAACTAATCAAAACTGTTTTTCCCATCGAACGAAGCTCCTTTAATATCTCCTTCATCTCGACCCTTGCCCTGGGATCAAGACCTGAAGCCGGTTCATCAAGAATCAGGAATTCAGGATCATGGATCAGGCTTCTGGCAAGGCATAGCCTTTGTTTCATTCCCCTGGACAGAGTATCAACATAAGCCTCTTTCTTCTCTGTAAGCCGAACCAGCTCCAAAAGGGAATCGGTCAGCTCCCTGCATTTTGTGCCGTAAATGCCCTGAAGCCCCGCAAAAAAAGCCATGTATTCAGATACCTTCAAGTCGTCGTATACACCAAAAAAGTCGGGCATATAACCTATACGTTCCTTGACTTTCAAAGGCTCCTTTGAAATATCCATGCCATTGATTAAGACCCTTCCGGATGTAGGCGCAAGAAGTCCGGCAATAATGCGCATTGTCGTTGTTTTGCCCGCACCGTTGGCACCTACGAAACCGTAAATCTCACCTTCGGGGATCTCCATGCAAAGCCTGTCCACGGCCAATGTTCCCTTGAATCTTTTTGTCAGGTTTTCAACCAACACCATCATTTGGATACCCCCTTTATATAAATCTCCGGCATTGTAATAACTTCTTCGTTATAATAATACACTCCGTCTTCAAGCTTTCCCATTTCCACAACACTGACCTTCATCCGTACTTCATTTCCCGACCCGATATAGTGGGACGCATTGCCCTTTATCGTTTTATCCAAAATACATTCATCTGTGGTATCGGATTCTATTTTATCCCATGTTTTGGTTTGCATATTGTACAGGTAAAATTCATATTTATTTGATAAAACCTCTGTTTGACCGGAACTGTCCAAGCCCATTCTGTATTTCCTGCTTAGCGGGATATAGTTTTCAACATAAAATCTCATTTCGTTCACTACCAGATTACCGGGCAGAATGAATTCAAACTCTATATCACCCAGGCCGCGTATAAGCAAGCTGTTATTTGTTTCATACCACGCTATGTCATTTTCCTGGTACATGCTGGGGATTACTATTCCTGCAGGTAATTCAACTTCCTGACCGGGAGTAAAGGTAAGCGCAGAATCCATCAGGATAAGGTTTTTGAAATATTTCTGCGGTTCTTTTTCATTCACCGTCAGGCCATAGTCAAATTCCTGCTCATTCCTGGCAAGTATGGTAAATGCCGCTCTTCCCCAGTTGGCATTGTAATACTGGTTCAGGTAGTTCTCAAAAAGCCTGCGTTTCTGGTACAACTCCTGGAAATTCTCAGGGTACTCCTTCGGTGTGTTGTACCATGTTTTCCCGTACATTGCATCAAGATATTCCTCGGGCTGTTTATATACATCCTTACCGTCGAAGGGTATGTCCAGTTCCCTGGAATCCCATGCAACAATATCCCCGATACGGACAATATTGTTACCGATAACCAGTACGGTGTCAAGCAAATCAAACGGTGTGGAGTTTTCAATAATACCTTTGATTCTTCCGTCCTTTATCGTTATATTATTAAGGATATTTCCTCTAAACGGGACGGTTTGCTGAGCATATAGCATCTTCGGAGTCCACAGGGCAACATCATATTGCTCCAGTTTAACATGATCACCCATGGTAAATTTTGCAACAACCTTGCCTTCGGTCTCCCCCCTGTAATAGTAGTAATTATCCTGCTCAATGAACGGCGGTTGAATGCCGTTTTCATCATCATACTCTACTGTTAATGTGCCGCGGCGGTTGTTAAAAACGCCTATTGCAGACGTTACATAAGCTTCATCTGAACCCGGCTTGATTTCTATCAATGAAGCCGTGTTAACAATCGCGGTATTATACCTGGATTTAAACCCGAAAAAGTACATGCCCGAAAGGAAAAGCACCGATAATGCGGGAATCAATACCCATGCCAGGTCCCTCCGGTCCATAACCTTAAGAATAATATACAGGGCAGGCCCTGCCAGCAAAATATATATGCCCAGGATTACAAACATAAGCCTGAAAGGAGGGACTTTATCAAATGGAACATTGGCTGCAAGACTTTTCTGGAAATCAAAGCTATAATTGGAATATTTCCTGTAATAACCATTAATGTATTCGTAAAACCGTCCTTTTATTTTACCGACGGTATCAATGCTCTTAAAAACATTTTCCATGAAAGCAGCCCTTGAATACCACGATGCGAACGGCTCAACTGTAGGATCAAAGGTCAGAACAACAATTGCCCCGCTCTCTTTCCGGTACTTTATTGCAATGGGATTGTTCCCGTCACCGGTTATAACATAATTATCAGAAAGAAAGTTTTTATTTTGATAATCCGGATCACTGTCACTGTTTTCCGGCATGTATTCAAAACCAAGCTCACCTTTCGCAAGTTTCAGGTTTATACCCTCGGCATCCCTGCCTGTGAACTTTTCAAGAATCCCTGCGGTTTGAACATCTTCGGTTCCCGTTATTGAAAACGGCTTAAGGCTTTCAGGAAGGCCATGATACACCTTCTGCCATGAAAGCCCGGTTCCGGTGATCAGTATCCCTCCCGATTCAACCCATTCCTCAAGAACCGAAACCTGTGTATTACTTAACAAGGAAGTATCGTATTTGCTTATAATAAGAAAATCAAAACCATCCATTACCTGGATTAATTCGGGAAAGGTATTTCTGGTCAATGGAACAACTACTGCTTCATATTTCTGGTAATAATCATTCTGTATTTGAATAATGGAGCCGGATTGCGGGCCTAACTGGCCGGACGCTATCATAATCTTAAATTTTTCCTGCATATCGGAATCCACTGCCACAGGAACTGTATTCCCGTTTAACCAGTTAAAGGCATCGCTGTCTTCGGACAAAACACCAATCATCATAATATCAGGCGGCAGAAGCCTTTTATATTTATATTCTATCGCGGCCCGCACCTTTTTGTTTTCTGTAAGCCTTATTTCAATACCTTTCTTAGCGGTAACCACAGGAATTTCGAAGTGCACCTCCTGTTCAACACCTGCAGGAAGCTCAACAGGCTTTGATATAATAACTTTTCTTTCCTGGTCGGAATTTACTTCAACTTCAATTTCACCTGATATGTTCCTGTTTAGTGAGCGGATTTTAACGGTTACCGGAGACCATGCACCCAGCTTCGCGATTCCGTCAAAACCTCCTTCAGCTTCGATAATTATATCTTCCCCGGCAGGTGCTGCAGAAGCAATTTCTTCCTGCAATGACATAATGACTGAAATGCCAATTAAGAATACAAGCAGTAAGCAAATGGTTTTTCTCTTTCGCAAAACAAACAACCCCTTAACAGAAAAAATTGTTATTAAATCACTGCATTATTATCCTTTTATATAGGACGAACCAGAATAAAAAAAGTTTCAAAAATGCAAAAGATTGTTTTTAATGTTAATTTATCAAATTTGAATACTGTACCTTCCTCCGGGTTCACGTTTTATAAGGCCTTTCATTTCAAGGCTTAACAGGATGCTATGTAACAGGGGCATGCTGATTGAAAGTTTTTTCTGAATTTCATCTATATGAAGGGATTCGAGAGAAAGCAACTCTATAACACTCTTCTCGTCTGTATCAATATTTAATTTTGATTTCCTTTCACTTTCAAAATCAAGAACGCTTTTCATGCCAAAGCATTCATACCAGTGGAGTTCATCAAGTATATCCTGCACCGATGTAACAAGCTTGGCCCCATCCTGGATTAATTTGTTTGTACCCTTGCTGTTAACGCTTATTACATTTCCGGGCAGCGCATAAACATCCCTGCCCTGTTCAAGGGCCAGTTGCGCCGTAATCAGGGAACCGCTTCGTTCACCTGCTTCAACTACGAGAACGCCAACCGACATTCCACTGACAATCCTGTTTCTTACAGGAAAGTGATGCGGAGCAGGTTCGGCACCTGGAGGATATTCGGATATTACTGCTCCGTACTCAATTATCTGTTCCATCATTTTTTTGTTTTCCGGGGGGTAAACCCGGTCAAGCCCGCATCCCAGGACTGCAATTGTCCGCCCCTTAACAGACAACGCCCCCATGTGAGCGGCGGTATCTATCCCCCTGGCCATGCCGCTTACAATGCAAATATTGCACAGTGCAAGTTCACCCGAAATTTTCTTTGCAACGGTAATTCCGTATCCCGAGGCCCGTCTTGAACCGACCACGGCAACCGACAGTTCGTCTGCACGGAGCTTTCCCTTGACATAAAGGCATACCGGGGGATCACAGATATTCTTCAGAAGTTCGGGATAATTACTGCTGGTTAACGTAACAACATCCATATGGTTTTTATATATTTCCTCAATTGTTCCATCCACCGTATCTCTATATTCACTTGACAAGATTGACGTGATGTTGTCGCGGTTCAATATACCCGTCCTTGCCAGTTCAATGGCATCGGCCCTGTATATTTCAGCAGGATCGTTGAAAATCCTTAACAGTTCCACCTTTTTTCTTGTCGTAATACCTTTCAGATTTGCAAACCAAATCCATTCCTTCAGGCCGGGGTTCATGCCATCCTCCTATTTATAAAGATTTCTGTCCAGTATCCTGTACTGTATGGCTTCCGAGATATGTACCGAGTTGATGTTTTCTGCTCCCTCCAGGTCGGCTATGGTTCTTGCCACCTTAAGGATCTTGTTGTGTGATCTCGCCGTAAGTCCCAGGGATGAAAAAGCTTCCCTCAGCAAGTCCGATTCTTCCTTCCCAAGCCGGCAGTATTTTCTTACCATTGGCGATGTCATTTGGGCATTGCAATAAATTCCCGTTTGAGAAAAACGATTTCTCTGGATATTCCTCGCTTTGTTGACTCTTTCACGTATTATACATGAAGGTTCTGCCGGTTCTTCCGACTCCAGATCGCTGTAATTCAAAGTAGGTACATCGACCTGGATATCTATCCTGTCAAGCAGAGGCCCTGACAACCTTCCGAGATATGCTTTCACCTCCTGCAGCGTACAGGTGCATTCTCTTGTTTCATCAAGATAAAATCCGCACCTGCATGGGTTCGCGGCAGCGATTAATGTTGTATTGCACGGATATGTAAATGAACCGTTTATCCGTGAAATATGGACAAACCCGTCTTCAAGGGGTTGCCTTAATACTTCCAGGGCGTTTTTCCCGAACTCGGGCAGTTCATCAAGGAACAGCACGCCCAGATGCGCCAGGCTGACTTCTCCGGGTTTTGGAATTCTTCCCCCGCCAACGAGCGAAACTGGGCTGATTGTATGATGGGGTGCACGGAATGGTCTTTTTGTGACAAGAGCCGAATCTGGCGGTAAAAGCCCGGCCACACTATATATTTTAGTTATTTCAAGAGCTTCTTCAAAGGATAAATCGGGCAGTATTGACGGCATTCTCCTGGCAAGCATTGTTTTGCCCGAGCCTGGGCTTCCAATCATCAGCAAATTATGCCCTCCTGCTGCCGCCACTTCCAGTGCCCTTTTGACATGCCCCTGCCCTTTCACGTCTGCAAAGTCGGGTTCATTTTTATGCTCTTCACCTGAATGGGAGCTCCAACTGCTTTCCAAAGGCAATAAAATATTTTCACCCCTGAAATGCTTCACCAGGTCCGAAAGGCCTGGAACCGGTATAACTTTAATACCTTTTACCACCGCTGCCTCTTTTGCATTTTCATAGGGTGTAAATATTGTGTCAAAACCTTTCTCCCTTGCTGTTATCGTCTTCGGCAGAACACCATACACAGGGCGGAGAGTTCCATCCAGCGAAAGTTCTCCCAGCAGGACACAGTTTGAAAGCGCATCACATGGAAAAATTCCGGATGCAGCGAGAATTCCCGCCGCCATGGGCAAATCATAGGATGTTCCTTCCTTTTTCAAATCTGCCGGGGCCAGGTTAATGGTTATTCTGCGTGAAGGAAATTCAAATCCTGAATTCCTGATGGCAGCGCGTATCCGCTCCTTTGCTTCCTTGACGGCCGCATCTCCAAGACCAACTATCTCAAAAGCCGGCAAACCTTTGCTTATGTCGGTTTCCACAGAAACCATGTATCCATCGATACCTAATAATCCGCATGTGTTGACCTTGCTTAACATACCAAAACCTTTTCAGTATTCTTTAGCTAATATAAGAAAGATAGTTTAATTCGCATGAATTATCCACGAATAAGCCATTTTTATACAAAATTATAAATGCAATCTTTTATCAACTATTATATTTCTTTTTCTGGAATTATTCAACAATATAAGTAAATTATTGTGAATATATGAGCTTTTTTGTAATCCATACCTACATTTAAGATCGGAATAACTGACATGAATAAAGGAATATTGCGGCATCGGCATTTTGCTTCAGTTATACTTAGTATTTCATTATTTTTATCGACAGCATATAATGCCCTTTGTCCCGGCAGCCAATGGTAAAGCACTGTCCGTGCCATGCACACCGTTGACTGCAGGACAAAGGGTCCTTGGAATTCATCGATGGGTTTAGGTAACTGCAGGCTACAGTATTAAAATTATATTACCGTCCGGGTCTTTAGCATAAAGTTCCTTCCCGCCCCATGCAGCAATTATTGGCGGTTCGAGGGAAATACCTTTTTGCTTAAGCTCATCATAGGTCTTATCATGATCATCGCAATTGAATACCAGGCAGACAGGGCCCTCATTTGAATTGCCCCATTTGTTTTCATCCCAAATCCAAAAAACAGGCTCATTGTTATCGTTTCCGAATGCCACACCATCATAGTCTGAGCATTTATCCAAAATTTTAAGTCCCAAAACATCCCGGTAAAAGAGAACCAGCTTTTCAGGGTTTTTTGATGAAATGTTCATGCCAAGAAATTTTGTTATCATATTTTTTCTCCCTTCATGTTTAAGTTTTTGTGGTATATTTTCATTTGATTTTCCTTTCAAAGCAAGAGCAATCACACCAAACTTATATTTTATTAATCAGCACCTGCTTTATAATCCTTAACATTGTTTTCCGTCTTCGATTATATTTATAATAGCATTCTTAACACGACAACAGTATGTCATGTTTTATAAAAAGATTATCTGTGCCGAATGACTTACCAATGATATCTGCTCATATGCTTCATCGTATATCTCCAGCGATACTACAGATAAACAGATTCCCCGCTACCTGTGAATCCGTCGGTAACGGGGAACCTTTCATATACTTGATTCAATCTATATATAATATAATCTCAGTCCGGCTCTATATACTTGTATTTCTTGAGAATTGCTCCATAAATCACACATATCAAAAAACCTGACAATCCGAGTATAAATATCATCATACCTGCTCCGGAGCCCCTTCCCATGCCAAACATAGTAACAAGAATGCTTTCACTGGGAACACGTTCCATGAGTGGTTCACAGACTGCATCGACCATCCATCCGCCTAAAAAATAACCAATGGGTATTGTAAAGAACTGCAGCGTGTTTCTGCACGAATAGACCCTGCCTTGCATTTCTGTCGGGATTGTTGTTCTCACGATAACATCCAGGCTGGTATTCATCAACGGAACAGGTAAATACCCAAGTATCTGGGCAATACACCATGTGATCGGTGTTCTTGTCAATGACATAAGGAAATTATCTGTCGTCAGCGAGAACAGCATTGTTATTACGATAAGACGTATACGGTCTTCAGGCGGCGGCAAAACAGACGCTATTAAGCTGCCGGCTAGCATGGCCAACCCTGCAACAGATGTGACAATTCCCAATACTACATCTCCGCCGTTCTCTCTTGGAAGGACAAAAGCCGGTAGCACTGCATTAAAAGCAGATGCAACAAGATTCACTCCGGCCAGGAAGAAGATCAGCATCAGCACCATTCTGTTCTCGTTAAGGCATTTAAGACCAGCATTTACTGACGCAAACAGCGTTTCTTTTTCTCCTGAAGCGGATGCTTTTAATGGAGGAATCCGAACAAACAGCAGCAACACTGAAAAAGCAGCAAAAAATGTGCTTAAATCCACTATTATCACTGCATTCATACCACCCAGTGCATAAAAAAAAGTGGCCAGCACCGGATGCAGAATGGTGATCAGTGATCCTGAAAAGGATCTCAGCGCACTCGTCTTCTGGTAATACTTTCTAGGCGTAATCAGCGTGACAGCGACATCGCTTGCCGGTCGCTGCACCGTGTTCATAAGGCCGTTTACTGCATTCAGCAAATACATATGCCATGCGCGGAGCAAACCTGTTCTCAGCAAAATAAACACCAATACAGTACAACAGGCTGCAAATGTATCGCAGACCAGCATGGTCCTTTTCTTGTCCCATTTATCAGACAGGGCACCGGCAAAAATACTTAATATGACATATGGTGCATAGGAACATATGGAAAGCAGTGCTGTCTGCAACGCCGACCCGGTTTCCTGGTACAACCAGAGTGTCAACGCAAAGTTCGTCATTGCGCTGCCAAGCTGTGATAACTCCTGTGTACTCCAAAAGATATAGAAATCTTTCAATTCATGTATTCTGTTTTTCATTTTGACTTTGCTCCTTTGATTTTTTTATTAAAATCAAACTTGCAAAGCCTGAGGATAACAGCCATTAACGGCTTATTGCTCCATGCAGTATCCTCAAACCTTGCATGGAGCTTCTGCAATTGCGAGAATCATATTACTCACTCCCCTGATATATTTCAATATGGAATGATCACGGTTTAACCTTGGCATCCATGCGCAAAACCAACCAAATGCTGCCATATCCATTCATTAATACTACCATATCACTAATTCAGCCTGCTGACAATGAAATTTGTCTTTGAAATGGCCCGGCATTCATCACAAATCTCGTTTGACCCGGGTCAGATTATCCTTGAATTTGCCTTTACACAAAACATCATTTTCCGCATGAATCATGGGCGAAAGATATTATAAACTACATTTTTTAATAACATTTCAAGAATGGGGATTATCGGAAGCATTTATACCGGGAAAAAATAAAAAGTATCGCATGCTGCTTTGGAAGTAGTTTGCGATACTCTCTTTGTTTAACAGGTTTTTAATATGAAATCCTGATCTATTGAATCCTTTCCAAAATAAATGTCTGACTTCCGTCTGAAGCTTCTGCCCCAAGTATGATGTTTGCTCCGTTTTCCATTTTTCCATCGGAAATACCTGCATAAAGCCCTGCGTTATCCATAATTCTGCAGGTTCCGTCTGCCTGTTTTATTATTCTGAAAGAGTAAGCATTGTTATCGGCTGCAGAGATGGACTGGGTGATTACCGCATCCTTCTTCCCGCTGCTGGTCCACAATTTGCCGGAATGAACGCACTGGATGACATACACATCTCCGGCCGCATTGATAAGCCTGAATTTTTGGTTATCATTTCCTGTCCTGGTGTGGAGATTGAGTTTTGCACCATTCTCCTGGCTTGCATCCGATACTTCAATGACAAAGTTTTGGTTTTTTGACGCTTTGACATAATAATATTCATTTCCCTGCTCTTCATTGCCTGCATCTGTATCGTCGGACTCAATAATCAGCGGCCACCCCGTATAAGCTACACCCGGCTGGATGACTGTCTGGCCTGCATCGCCGTCCCAGTACACATTGAACTGTGATGCAGTTCCGGAAAACTTCTGTGCGAACTCGCGCAGTTGAATGTAATTGGTATCACCGTCAATCAGCCGTGCGTCAGAAAAAGCAAATACTTCACCGTTCATCCTGAATTTTGTGTCACTGTTGCGTACATTGGTGGTACTTTGAAGCCTTGTTTCAGTAACTGTGCCACTATATGGCCTGCCGGGTTCTATGACGGCATACTGTCCGTCCCAACCCACATCGAACTGAGCAGCAGTGCCGTTCAGCATCGCTACAATTGCGCGAAGCTGCAGGTAGTTCGTGTTGTTGATGACATATGCCGCTGAGACAGATACCGACTTTCCGTTAATCACAAATTTTGTGTCGCTGGGCGTAGCGGTATCCGCTGCGAATACTGCCGTTGGCAGCAATGTCAGCACCGTGAAAAGGATAAGCAGGAAGCCTGCAAGTCTTTTTGCATGGAATATCCCTCCTAAAGCATTTATGGTTGTAAAATGATCTCTCATGAGTTTATCAAAAAATTCCCTGTAAAAAATACCAGCTGCATAAAACACGTTTTTTTCGACATGAATCATTGTTTTGAGATGTAATTAACCAATGAGAAGAACACTCGCTAAAAGGTTTTTTGAACAGGATAGGCTTGTTAAGTAATAACTCTTATGAGAAAATGAACGTAATAAAAAAGATATCATATGTGTATGTAAATCACCCTGAAAAGTCGAGTAGAAAGTAAGGAAGAAAAATATGGACCTGGAACGGATATGGAATAGCTGGCATGATGCGAAATCATTCTCCGGCGTGTTTTCAGCAAGGGACGAACACGGAGTTATATTTGAAAAATGCTGCGGATTTCGAAACTTAAGTGAGAAACTGCCAAACAACAGCGACACGGCTTTCGGAATAGCATCCGGAACTAAGTTATTTACCGGATTAGCAGTCTGTAAGCTGATTGATGAAAGGAAACTGTCTCTTGATGATAAGCTGTGGGATGTACTACCTTATGATCATGGACTGATAAACAGGAAGGTAACCATATATCATCTTCTGACGCATACTTCCGGTATTGGAGACTATATTGATGAAGAAACTCCCAACTCTTATGAACATGAGCAGGAATTGACCAATAAATATCCTGTCTACCTATGGGATAGGATGGAGTATTATCTGCAAATGATTACTCCACTACCTCAGAAATTTGAACCTGGATCAAGATTTGGTTACTCCAATGCAGGATTTGTCATGCTAGGTTTGGTTATTGAGGCTGCTAGCGGGAAATCCTACCAGCAGTATGTTAAAGACGAAATCATCCATAAGCTTAACCTGCGTCATACCGGATTTTATCGAATGGATGCTCTTCCTGCCAACACAGCCTATGGATATATAGAAACAGAATCTGGGTTTTGGCAGACAAATATTTTCAAGCTTCCCATTATAGGAGGATCTGACGGAGGCTTGTTTACCTGCGCTCAAGATTTGGATATCCTCTGGCGTGCGTTATTTGATGGCCGTATTTTGTCTGATAATATGCTCCAAGCCTTTTTAAAACCACAGGTAAAACGAAACGATGTAAAAAGCTATGGCTTGGGAGTATATCGATTCGACCATGGAAAAAATACTGTTTTTTATGCAGTTGGTGGTGATTTTGGTGTGGACTTCTTCACTGCTTATTTCCCTGAAAAAAAGATTACGGTATCGGCATTAGGTAATACTGAAATTGATACTTTTCCCCTGTTTAATATGCTTTTATCAGAATCTTGATTTAAGTAATATAAGTACAACGGGTAAGGGGTCTCACATGGTACTAAATGGCTGCATTGTTTCCGTAAGTAACAGATTCTTTGGCATTCAAGGGTTATCCGACAGCTTTTTCGGTTGTCGTCCTGTGAACTGAAAGGCCGATGGCTTCCAGAAGGGGTATTATATTTTTTATTGTATCACGGTCAAGCTGCTTAATCTCCTCATCAAGCTGCTCATATGGGACCAAATATGGGGTAAGCTTTTTATCAACATCTTTCTCTTCCCCATATTTCCACCCTCTGCTTAAACGTTCTTCGACCCAGAAATTGTGCTCTGCTTCTGCCAGGTATTCAACCTCGTCATCCGTGAAACTGCTTATTTGGCTGTATTCACTTTCTTTCGGTACAATTGTACATCCGATAAGTCTCAATATATCTGCCATCCTTCTTGCTTGCCTAATATTTGAATACTTCAGGTCATCAGGAAGACTCTCCCATGTAGGATAGGCGAGTTTTCTTCCGGGATGTTTCTGAAGCTGTTTGACATTATATTCGTGATGAATCATCCTTGCCAGCTTCTCCAAATTATCCAGCAACGGCCTGGGAATGATCGTATCCGTATCGGTATAGCCTTCAGATCCTTTCTCAATTAATCCTGGAGGATAACTCTCATCTTCCCTGAAAGATAGGTGGATTCCATCCGGAAAAACCCTGCTGCTGTCCAGTACATGGTTTAATAATTTTGTCTTATCTGTTGAAAAGTTTTCGGAAAGCTTACCTTTTGGGGCTATATACGTCAAGCTGATTTCCTTTTCTGAAATAACTGTTTTTATCTTACTTGGCAATGCCCTCTTCTTATCAATGCTCCCATATGCAGGCCTGTTCCATTCCTGGAGTTCATCGCACAGGATCAGAAGATAAGCAACAGGGTTATTTTCAGGGGCAAGCTTACCAAGCAGGAATGGCTTTTTCATCATTACATTTTTATAATAATTGTGTAGCAGAATAGAGCTCGCACAGTCAAGAACCGGATAATAAAAATAAGTTATATCTGCAATTCTGGATCAGATAACCATACCACTTGAGTACTATAATGGCACTATAAAATCCATGATCGACAAAACCCGATTCCTGCATGACATAGATATAGTTGTCCAGTGCATTCTTGATCAGGTCCAGATCAACATGGAAATCCATATGTATTTTCAAGGCAATCAAATCCAATGGTTTCAATAAATCAATACGAGAACCGGCAGGCAAGCTTTCGGAAAACTCTTTCGAAAACTCTTCTTTTGGAATTACTTCGACAATGCTGTTGAAATCTTCGAAGGTATCCAGATCAATTCTGGTTTTAACTATTCTTCCCCCATCCACAGTGTTTACAACAAAGTTGATGAATTTATTGATTTGCTTCGCCGTGATCTCAACCGGATATCCCACATCATGGAAGAGGGACGCGATCCCCCAGCGGTATAGGAACTCTTCATGCCTGGTGTCATAGGAATGTTTGTATAACTTTTTATTCAGGATGATTTTGTCAAATGCCCTCCGGTATGAATCGTTACGAATATAGATACAGAGCCCCAGAATAAATACATTCACGGAATGCACATAGTGATCCCTCTGCTTATCCAGCAGTGTTGATGCCTTTTCCTCATAATCCCTGAGCACGTCCAGAAGATCGATGAACTGGTTTTTTTCCCCTTCCAGAACAATCCGATAGTTATCGAAAAATGAAACGTATACATTCAGGGCATTTTCTTTGTTTCCCTCCCTCAGGAATTCCAAAATGGATTCCTTTAAATAGGCTTTATTGCAGCGGCCTTTCGCTATATCCTCGAATACTTCCAGTTCTTCAAAAAATTGATTAATATATTCTTCCATCATTATTTCGTTTCTCCTTTTACCGCCGGGCCCTTATTATTCCTGGTTCCTACTCGCTCTCTGTCAGATCCATCAGCAGTATTTTGGGCTGTCCGGTGGGGACAATATAATCCTGGAATTCCAACCTTCCTTCGGCATCGGGTCTTAAAATGGTTACTTTGTATTCCCCGTCGGCAGATCTCAATTCCACGAACTTCTCAAAATTCAGGCACATCACATCATTTATTGCAACGATGATATCTCCTATTTCATAAATATCATGTTTATGCTTTCCAGGTTCAAAACCGCAGACAATTACTCCATAATCCACGCCTGTTGACGAAACCTGCCTGATAAACCTGATTACCGCCGGAACATATTCTTTCGCTTCCGGGCTTTCGCCCTGTACTTTCTGCTGATACATCTGGACGCATTTTACAGCATCATCATAGAGCTGCAGGCTCATAAAGCGCAACATTTTTCCCCACAGTATTCCCGGCTCATCATCTTCCTTTGGTGAAAACTTTTCCCGTGCCTGATTTTTTAAGTCCTTAAGCTTCATCGTCGCCTCATCGAGCTGTTGCTTCATCGTTGCTATCGATGCGGATTTATCGACTATATTTGCAAGGAACGCATCTATTTCACTCTGGGACAACCCTATTTCACGTGCATATTGTTCCAGTTCGGATTTCTTCTGCATGAATGCAATATTTTCCTCCCCTAAAATGGAAGCAAGGTCATTTTGCAGCTGCAATTGCTGATTGTAAACCGAGTCCGATAACCTCTCCAATTCAGCCTTATCGCTTAGCCACACCTGTGAACCAAAGGGCAGATTAACGAGCATAGGCAGATATTTCTGTTTAAACTCTGTAAGAAAGCCGTTATCAACAGGCAATAACAAATCGTTTATACCATATGTAATAGTTAATGCATATGTTTCCAGCATAGTAGCATAGATTTCAATGATTAATTCACAGGTATTCCGAAAGGAGCAAAATGCGCTGTCAGCCTTAAAACCTCCGCAATAAACCGGTTATCGATAAATCTGATATGCCAGCCTGCTACATTTGAATTTTCAGACAGATTGTACACATAGTAATTTTCAGTTCAAACTTTTGCTTTTTGATATAAATATTTGATTTTTATCTGCTGATTAGCACGTAGGAGTGTCTGTGAGTCATTTACATTATGCCAGCCGGGATGATTCTTATTCTTTGCAAGAATAAACTTATCATTATAATATTACTTCAACCCTTAATAAATGTTGATATGTTCGCTTAACCAGGTATTAAGACATATTTCCCGTGAAAAAATGTTTTTGTTGTATAAGTGATGA
>ENA-UPAD01001216-UPAD01001216.1-bioreactor-metagenome-genome-assembly--contig:-NODE-1216-length-28582-cov-390.048130_pt1 | contig 28582 bp, 27 predicted proteins | sample MGYA00238179_ERZ772710 | MGnify/ENA primary metagenome ERZ772710 (study PRJEB29004, sample SAMN07631245) | bioreactor metagenome | isolation source: Switchgrass digestor | place: USA: Dartmouth...
AATAATTCAGAAAATCAGGTTATTATTTGTCCTAATCATCATCGGATTATTCATAAGGCCAGACCTGTTTTTGACAGGCGAAAATTAATTTTTGTTTATCTTAATGGAGTAGAAGAGAGGATTGTGTTGAACCAGCATTTGTAGATTGAAATATTTGTTTATAGGCTTCGTTAAAAAACTTTAAATCACGATTGCTTTTTAATTTAGGCGATATGTTAAACTACAGTTGTTTCAGATTATGATAAGCAATTTATGAAAGGATAATTGCAATATTATTTTACTGAGCATAAATAATACAGAGCACTGCCCTTGGGGATGTGATATGGATAGTAAAAAGTATTAGCGTGCTATTTTGAAGAAAGGTAAGGATAATTTTTAATTTTTGTTTTTTAGATGTGGGAAAAGGGAAAACTTTATTAAACTTGAAATGATATAAAATCCCTTCCTATAATGTTTGAAACCAGCATTAAGGAGGATTTTACTTAATGAGTATACAGGTATTAAAGATTTCTAGAGGTGGCAATGCCGTTTCAAAGGCTATAATTGGTTATGTCGTAGAGGATAAAATAATCCATATAGATTGTATAGAATCAAGGCTGCTTATATAAAAGTAAAGGTTTTTATTCATCAAGCAACAGAGTTTTTAGTAAATAACGGTTATGGGATGATATGGAAGCACAAATATATAGTCTAAATAGGCACAGTATTAGATGCAGGGAAAACAGACTTTTAGAAATGTACTTATTAGTGGAAATATAGTGGAGGTTCTGAAAGCAAGTCAAAGTGATGCTATTAAGAAAGCGGCTTCTTTATTTGGGATTCCTTGTATTTTGAATTAACTCTAGAAGATAACAATACGATAGATAATTACAAAGAAGACGCAGTATTTGGATGTAGTGCTTACAACAGAACTATAACTAAACTAGTTTATAATTACAGTATTAATAAGTTCAATAAGCCTTTTTATGCTTTCAATTATCAGCGTAGATTTTCAGAAGAAGGCAAGGGTTTGTTTTACTCTTATTTTTTATTTCTTTTATTAAATCCTTTCATATGGTATAATAGCATTTTGATAAGGAGGTTATAAATCAATGCAAGAGTTCTTAGATGATATTTACCTGAACTGGACAGAAGAAGAATTACCACAAAATGAAAGAACTAAACACGTTCACGGATTGCATCCTTACTTAGGTAAATTTATTCCTCAAATACCTGAAATTTTCTTAAAGTTATATTTTAAACCAGGTGACACAATACTTGACCCGTTTATGGGAAGTGGGACTACATTAATAGAATCAAATATTTTAGGTATGAATTCGGTAGGAATAGATATTTCTGAATTTAATTGTCTTATGGCAAAAGTGAAATTAGATAAATATGAAGTAGTTAAATTAAACTATGAAATAAATGATGCTTTATCTAAACTGCAAGATTTAATAAATACAATAGAGAGTAATAATTCAGAAGATGTTGTGCAATACAGTATATTTGACAATAACATAGATAAAAATGTAATTTTAACTACGGACAATGAATATATCAATACCTGGTATGCTGACAGGTCAATTCTTGAACTTTTAGCCTATAAGCATATAATAAAAAATAATAATTATGAATATAAAGATGTTTTAAAAATTATATTGAGCAGGTCCGCGAGGTCAGCAAGACTAGTAAAACACAATGAGTTAGACTGGCCAAAAGAACCAGTCCGAGAACCATATTATTGCGGTAAACACAAGAGGATATGTTATCCTACGCCAGAAGCCTTCAAGTTTATAAAAAGATATAGTAATGATACTTTTAAAAGAATTAAGGAATTTAGTAAAATAAGAAAAGACAAGGAAGTTATTATATTACATGACGATAGTAGAACTGCAAATATAAATAAAGAAATAGATGGAATTTTCACTTCACCCCCATATTGCGGCCTTATTGATTATCATTTACAACATGAGTATGCTTATAATTTTTTAGATTTAAAAATGCAAAAAGATAAAGAAATAGGGCCAATGGAAAAAGGGAATTCCCTTAAGGCACAAGAAGAATATAAAAAGGGTATAATTGAGGTTTTTAGAAATTGCAATAGATTTTTAAAGAAAGGCGGAAAAGTAATTATAGTAGTAAATGATAAACAAAATCTTTATGGGGATATAATTAGGGAAAGTGGATTAATTGAAGAAGATAGAGTAACAAGGGAGGTGAATCGTCGCACAGGGCGACGCTCCTCCGATTTTACTGAAGATATTATTATTTGTAGAAAGGCTTAATCTTCTATTCCAAAATAATCACGGTTTATACGAGGTAGGTATTCTTGACCTACCTCTCTAAATAGGTCAATTAATTCCTCATATGTTCCTTCTCCACCCATTAAATCCCAAAACTCTTTGCCTATTAAGACTACTTCGTCATTAATCATATCAAACCATCTTTTTGGGTGAGGATGTGCATAATCTTCACGTCTTCCATATGGATTAAAAGGTAGGGCATAATATACATTATGATTGGCTTCTGGATGCATTGCTTTAATTTTTAACATTTTTTCTTTACTTACTTTTGTTTGGTCGCTATTTGGCTTTGGGGCTTTAATTTCACAATATATAAATTGGTTAGTTCTTTCATTATGTATATATAAATCTGCTGTCACGTGAACTTCTTCCATATCGCCTTCTTCGATAGATAAAATTTCTTCAAGTTCAACATCCCAATCAGGCCTTCTTCTATGTTCTAATTGGTCTAATATATTATGTATCTGATTTAATCTTCCGCTATATGTTTGCCCAATAATTGCTTTGCCATTTTCTGCATGACCGTGATATCCTGCTGCTATGACTCTTGCTATTTGTTCCCAACCTATTTGTCCCATACTTGTAACTAGAGAACGCTCAAATTTTGAACCTTTCCATACTAACTCTGGAGCAAGAGCAAAATGAAAGGGTTTGTTCATACTTTCTACTTCTGGGTCCCAAGGTTCTTCAATAATCCTTCTATTGACAACTCCGTCCATCATTCTTCTAATAATGGATTTTACTTCTTCCTTTACTTCGCTACTAAACAATTTCATTCCTCCTTTCTGAAAAACGTAAATCAATAATATAATAACATATTGATAAGTATATTGCCAGCATAAAGTTGTTCATTTGGAAAACACGATTTAGGATAAGACTCACACCAACGGAGACGTTAAAAGGCTATCTTCTTTCGATGATTGATAATAATAGTAGAAATAAGACAAATGATTTAAGGAAGAGTAAAGTTGTACAGTTGAAAGTATTGTGGATATCAAATATATATTATAGTTAGTGGCTATTGGAACTTGAAGCCTAGGGAAGCGACTGACGAATACTATGATGACCATTGCCGTTGCAGAAGGTATCCTGGATAACCCAGAGAATCCTATCGAAGATATCGGAAAACACTTTATTAAATGGTATGATAGTAAACCCAGGGACATTGGCAACATTATCCGAATTGCACTTGGTGAGTATAAACGAAGCAATGACTGGATGAAAACTGCCTACTATGCTCATCAGGCAACAGGTGGAATGAGTGCTGGGAATGGTTCACTTATGAGGTGCTTACCGGTTGCATTATATTATAATGATGTTGAAAAAATGCTGGTGATAACTGCTTCGCAAAGCGTTCTTACCCATTATGACCAAAAAGCGACAGATGCCTGCCAGTTTTATAATCTGTTAGTTTACCAGTATCTCAATGGTAAGTCTAAAATACCACCTATTAGGGAATATATTGAAAAGTACCCAGAATATAAGCAGGTATTTCAGTTGTCAAAAGACCAACTGAAGCCAACGGGATATGTGCTTGATACATTGATATGTGCATTATGGTGTTTTATTAATACTTCTTCCTTCGAGGATGCTGTGTGTGAAGCGGCCAACCTTGGAGGAGATGCGGATACTATAGCCGCAATTACCGGCGGAATGGCTGGAGTGTATTATGGCTATGGTGCTATCCCTGACAGATGGAAAGAAAAGATATTGGTAAAAGAGCAGTTAACTTCTATTGCAAAGCGGATTTTTAAAGGTTAATTTTGAAAGTGGTAGTAAAGGATATTGGATATTCGGCTTACGAAGAGATAAAAATAAAGAAACAAGTCAGTTCTATCAATTTATATATTCTGATAGAACTGACTTGTTCGTTATTAATAAGTATGGGTTCTTTCAAATTTTATTTTACCATTTGGAAGAACGTACTTATATACAATATCCCAAGAACATTCCTCATCAGGGTCATTACACTTTTCCATCCACTTACTGATGAGGACAGGTTTGTTGGTTTTTTTAGCCTGTGAAATTTGCTTGAAAGTAGGTGCAATCTTACTTTTTTCCTGCTCTCTTTTAAGATTATTTTCCATTAGCAAGTGTAATCTTAAAATATCGCATATGAAATCTTTATGTTCAGATGATTCCAAAAGTGCCTTTATATCCACAACTTCTTGGTCATATAATAAACCTAATTCTTCATCATATTTAAATTTATGCAGTTCATTGCAATAGGGGCAATACCAATAATCAGTTTTATAATTTACTGGAATAGGAAAGTTTTCGGCAAAGGTAGCACTTTCAGGTTGGATTTTAAGCGCATAATATGTTTCAAAACAGGGGGTAAATATTTTTTCTTCCAATCCTGATAAATAGTTGCTATCTGATAGATAAATAACAATCCCGCTATTATGGCATTTTTCACATACTTCCCCATAACCTAAATCATTGACAATAAAATAGTTGGCTGTGCCCATCAAATTCATCATTGGTTTAGATAAAACCCTGTTATTAAGTTCATCAATTATTCTGTTCCTTTCTTGTTGCATTTCTAACCAAAACAGTTCTAAAGGCAATTTAGTAATAAAACATTTTGATGTTATAAAATTTTCCCATAACTCCTCTGACCTTTTCTCAATACGTTTAAAATAATCATTATTGTTATACATATTTTATTCTCCTTTCAAATTTAATATTTTGAATATAAAAGAGGAGTTGCTCTGTATATGTTTAAGCAACTCCAAATAAATATTATTATCGGCTGTTAACCCCTGATAATTTTTGCTACATATGTGGAATACGACCAAAGTGTATTAAGGTCAAATCTGTAAAGTCTGAATATCCAGTCCATATATTGTTTATTACAATTACCCATAGAAAGCATTTTCGCCCAGGACTTCAGCCATTTTTCCTGCAAAGCGGGAGGGATAGCCACAGCCCTCATGCACTGTATAATATTGTTTTGAGACTCAATCCCATATATGTTTAAAATGTTGCTTTTTTTATACACCGAGATATCTGCTCTTCCATCCTTATATAGAGTCGGGTCGAATACAATCTCAAAGGTAAGAGACTTTTTGCCCATCCGAACAAGTGTTAAAATGAAACCTGTATTACTATCTTCATATATTCTAAATTCAATAGTTCCAGTTTTTATAGCATTAATTTCTTCAGGCAGAATTCCGTGTAAATAGATTGGAAGGAAATAGCCACCCTCTTTGGAAACTTCCAAAACGGCGCCTTCTCTTTTCTGATAGTTTTTAAACATGGGGAATGGAGCCCCAATTTTAAATTCAAGCATAATTCATTCTCCTTTCAGATTGGTTATAAAAAATGCTACCTAGATATTTAATCTAGGTAGCAAGTAAAATTAGCACTACAAATATAAGCCGTATTATTTACTAAAAGTTTAACAATTCAAAGTTTTGACATTTTGTGTTATTTATTAACCCTTGTTAACTCGGATAATATCTTAAAAAGTTCTGTATTACGTTTTGGTCTTAACACCTCATCTATAAGTTGCCACAATTCTGTTTCACTTTCTCCAATTTTTGTCCCATAATCTAATATTCCATCGATTACTTTTCTATTAATATATTCTGAATATTCCGAAGGCACTATTGCAACATTTAATGGTGAAATTCTTCTAACTGCATTTTCATCATACAGACAATGTAAGAAAGCAGTTCTTGAATAAACAACATTTGAAAGAAAATAAAAAATATGAGGGAACTCATCAAATAATTTTTTTGCATATTTTCTAATTTCTTTGATTTCATAGATGTCTTTTGATGTATTTTCATAGCCCTTGAAACCAATTATTAGTTTATTTTTACCCTGCTTACCAGCATCTTCGAATGCTTTAAGTGTCTGTCTGGCTCTTCTTAAATTTATATTTTTAACCTCTTGCTTTGTAATATCGAGGCAAATATAATCTGCCTCTATAATATGATTTTTTGTTACATTATTTATAACAATCATTCTACTCAACCCTTTCTTTTTGATTTTTGGGAATAAAAAAAGACATAGAACATATAGTTCCTGTCTTCCTATAATCCATAACACTGGCCAATGTATGAATTTAGATAACATCTACCCAAGCATATCATAACATGACTAAAAAAGGTTGTCAATACAAAAAATAAAAAAATTAACAAAATATACAACACAGGCATTAATTCTTGAAAAGAGACATTTTGTTATAAGATTTATGTGTAATAATATATTATGACCTTATTCTTGAAACAAGAAAAATGCAATAATATATTACCACCCTATTCTTGAATCAAGAATGATGTTATAATATACTTATTTATAACTAAAAGTATGAATAACTAAGTTGCAAGTTATATCTTGAGAGGTGTTGTCATATGCAAGAGGGCAATAACGGGATTATTTATAGCAATGTTTCTGGTGAAAGCAGGAATTCAAATAATGAGTGTGATAAACTTAAATCCATGACTGTTTCATCACATAATGAAAGATTGGGAATCAGTCGGATTAGGATTAATAATAACAAGTTTAAAAATTGTGGTTGGGAAATTTACAAAGTAGACCTAAAAGCAGCGCAGGATTTTAATGATTTTCAAATATATCTTTGGCAGAAAATGAAGAGAATTGCGGATGCAGATATAGAACGTCAAGATAATAATATTAAAAATATCTTTACTTATGCTTTACGATACTCCATACCTTCTGTTTTTTATAAAATAGTTTTTTATAATAAAGGAAAAGGTCTTCAACAAGTTTATCTGACTGATGAAGAAATTGAAAGAATAATGACCGACTATAACGATTTTGTCAAAGAAAAGTCCTGTCATGTGACAGATAAATTTGACCATCTAACAGAGCACTATTCGTGGAAAATATGTGAAATAGATTATTATGCTGCTACAATTTTTAAGAATGTTTCCGGGCTTACATACAAGGAAATTATGAAAAACGCATTGAGAACATACCTTAATCAAATAAGTTATAACCATGCACAGGAAGAAATAGAATTGGAGGTAAAACATATAGAAGAATATCTGAAGGAAGGGGAAATATATGAATAAATCTCAGGACATAAAGTTTATTTACAGTCAATTTAATGAAATAAAAAGATTAAATGAAACCGTAAAATTAGTAATCTCTTATTTAGAGACAGGATTTGAATTGTATGGGGAAAAAAATTATAATGCTGAAGAACTCAGAAATTTTATTGGAAAATTGAGAAATGTTAAAAAATTTTTATTAGAATACAACAAAAAGTTTTGGAGAATTAATACAGAGATTGAAAAATTAAAATTAAATAATGATATGACAGGAAGACTTAAGCATGAATGCAAGGCTTTAAAGGATGAGACTATAAAATTAGATGATAAATTATGTACTTTATTAGTTGAGTTTTATAAGAGGAATAATAAAAGCGGTATTTCAACAGAAAGTATAGATGATTACATAAGCAAAATTGCAGTAAAAGTTAAAGGGATTCCTGACTGGATATTGGAAGAAGTGCAGCATGATGAAATTGTTATTAAAGAATTAGATTATAATGTATCAGAAGAATATGTCTATATGATTTACCTGTTATATGAAAAGGGTAGAATTATTGATGCGGCTCAGAGGCTTGAAGAGTATCTTTATAAGTGTATTGAGAAAATGGTTAAGTTATATGATTACAAAGAAATGATGCTAAATGACCTTGAGCGGGAACTAAGTAATGATATTGATGAAGATGATAAAAAATATAAACTCAAAGATGTAACCCTTTACAACTGGCAGGAAGAAGCATATGAGACGTGGAAAATAAATAATTACAGGGGAATTTTTAAAGTTGCTACAGGATGTGGAAAAACAATTTTTGCTCTCAATTGCCTTCAGCGGGTCATCGAAGAAGGGTATAGTATAAGGGTTGTTATAATTGTTCCTAGTATTGCTTTACAAAATCAATGGGAAGAAGTGTTAAAAGGTACATTCCATGTGCCTGCTAAAAAAATAGGAAGGGTTGGGGATGGAAAGAAGGAGTTGAGAACTTTTACTATTTATATTAATAATTCAGCACAAAAATATTTGGAAAGACATTTGCGTTGTTCAGCATTGGTAGAACCAATAGGAGGAGATTATTCAGATTCATACTATTTTGTTATTGCTGATGAATGCCATAGATATGGTTCTGATAATAATTTGGATATGCTAAATTGTTTCAATGAAATTACAAAAGACAAGAAGACAAATATAAAGTTTTTTTCCATTGGCTTAAGTGCAACTCCCGAACAGACTAATCCAATGAAAACCAGGGAGTTGGAGAAAAGATTAGGTAACATTATTTATGAATATGATTTAATCAGGGCTATAGACGAGGGAATTATTGCTACCCCGATTATTAATGATATACGTGTTGATTTTACTTCCGAGGAATTTAAGAAATATAAAATTAGTAAAGAAAGATTCGAGTATTCTAAAGACGATTTTAAAGAAGTACTAGATAGACTACATAAAAATTACGAGGAAGATTTTTTGATTTACCTTGCTTATGACATAATACAAAATAAGAAGTATAAAAAAATAATAGATTATGTTAAAAGTAAGAAAAAGAAATTTCGAGATACTTTTAATCGAAAACCCCAATGGTTAGTTGAGTTTAATGATTGGTATAATGAAAATGTGGATGATGATATGGAATTTGCATGGAGCGCTAGAAATCTAACTGTTGCACATCAGGCAAAACAAAACATCGTATATGATATGAAAATGCGGGAAAAAGAACTTATAAATAATATAGATATTTTCAAGGAGCATAGAGTTATTATATTTGCAGAGCGAATTGATGATGTAGATAGGAAAATATATAAAATACTAAAGAATAAATATTGTGACGAATCGGTTGTTATTTATAATTCAAATGATAAGAGAGGCATAAAAGAAGAGGTAATTAATAAGTTTAAAAGCGGAGTTGCTAATATTCTCATTGCTGTAGAGGCTTTAGATGAAGGGATAGATGTTCCTAAAGCAGACATGGCTTTTGTATTCCAAGGCAATCAAGATGAAAGGCAGCAGATACAAAGACTGGGAAGGATTATACGAAAATCTAAGAAAAGTAATAATGAAGAAGATGGGGAGAAAACTACAGAATATGCTACGCTAATAAATTTGTTTTGTCCTACGGGAGGAGAGAACATCTATCTTGCAAAGTTTTTAAGGCGCATGATTATCAGATACAGGGAAGGTGGCTATGGGGAGTTACAGGATACATATAAAAGAGGGTTGAAGGCTTTAGGATATGATATGGATGTTGAGTTGAAACAATTGAAGAATTATGGATATTTAAGAATAGAGGAATAAGTTAAATAGCATTGCAAACACTAACAAATTGCGCTATCATTTTGAGTAGGATACAAGGAATTTAGATTTAAAGGATTTAAGTTGTAAGAAATAAAACACGGATGGAGGTACATCTCCTTTACGGCCAGTTTCACAACTGGAATTAAACGTAATGGGGGTGTGCCTTTTTAAATTATTGATTGGTCATTAGGGAAGAAAAGTGACGTTAGTGCTTGGCTTAAGAATAAAGGGACACGGTTTAAGGAGGATGAAAGGATGCTTACTGTTGATGAGTTCACGGAAAAAATTCTACATGATTTTAAGAAGGTATTTCCAGAAGTAAAAGTAGGAGAAAACTTAATTCATCTTGGCTCTGGAGTAACCTATGTAGAACTTCCGCTCGGCAGTATGTATAGAGAGTATCAAATGACAGACTACTGTAACACAAAAGAATTATACGTAAAAATTGCTTCTGAAATATTAAACAAATACAAATTTAAAGTGGATTATGCTAATGCATACCCGATATTAAAAAGACATGATTTTGGAATAAATTCAAAAGTCCAGTTTTACAGGGAAAAAGCATTTTTAGATATTGATGTACTATATGTTTCAGATATGGGAGAAACATTCCGTTTCTTTACTATTGATGACGATGTAGAATTTTCGCTACTAAAGAAAAAGGCTATTGAGAACATAAACAGAATTACTGCTGCTTTAGTACCTTTAGATGATGGATTACAAGCGTATACATTAAGGTATACTACCGATTATGCCAGTTCGCTGCTTTTATCAGAAGCATTGAATAAACAGATACAGAGGAAGATAGGAGATGACATATTAATTGCAATTCCCAGCAATTCCTTTTTTCTTGTTGCAAAGTTTAGTTATTGCAATCAGCAACTACTTAAATATTTAGTAGAAACCGATACCGACCCAAATAAGGTTTCTGATTCAGTATACAGGCGAAAAGATGGAATATATATGAAGGTGTGTTAAGGGGTGATAGGTATAATAGATGAGGGTTAAGGAATAAGGAACAAAGAACATAAATATGTATAGATACTATCAAAGACGTGTTTGGGAATATGGTTGAAAGGTTTAAGGTTCCTACAATATAATAGAGCGTATAGTAATAAGAAGGGAGAAGTTTGCTTATATGAATAAGGTTATTATAGAATGCACTGAACTAGTTGATAAATATGAATTAAGAAAAGAAGACATTATAAAACAACTAGAAACGATAAAAATAGAAAAAGACCAGGATTTTGTAATTGCCTATGATAAAGATTTTAGGTTTACTTTAGTCGGTCAAATGAGTAAAAATAACAACTCGATAATTCTAACAAATATTATAAAAGCCGATGATTTTAGGGAAATGGATAATTCAGACTTATTTCAGCGGGAACAAGGTGATTGAGGTTAAAGAAAATCAGGATAAAGGCATAAGGCTTTGGGGATAAGGTTATATATCCTGCAAAGCCTTATTTTGTTAGGATATGGACATCTCAAGTTTTACTTTCTCTAAAAAATTCCTTATTGTAGGGATGTTGTTAAGCATTTGTTTATATTCATAAGGTGTTAATTTTTGCTGAATTTGATTTAAATACTGTTCAATTGTTTGGATGTAAGAAAATGATAAGGAATCATAGGCATTAGGGGAAAGGAAAGAAATAATCAATGTAGTTATTGCTTCATTTATTTCTGCTGAAACCTTATCCCCTAATACGGCCTTTATAACCTGTTTCAAGTAATTTAGTTCCAATCTCAAAACTTCAAGGTTTATCATTACTAAGCACCCCTTTACAGAAATTTGAAGCATTATAGTCACATGCAGGTTGAAAGTCAAATTTTTAGAATCATAAGTTTCATTAGTAAAAAAATAGAAGTTAATATAATTTTATGAGTTTATTGTTTTCTCTATCTATATGCGCTACAATAATTTTTGAAAAACAGGTAGAGAGCACATTCTCTTTTCACAGCCGGGTTTATACTGGCAATAATTAAGGAGAATGTGCTTTTAATTTTGAGAAAATTTGATGCAGTAAAATGCAAGGATAAGAGGTGACGGATATGAGAGTAAACTTTCAGGAAGAGAGTTTCAATGAAAAAAGTTATAATAGGATATTTCAAGGGCTATCATTCAAGGAGATTGGTTTAGAATCAGAAAAGGTTAAAGAAATAGTGGAAGTAGAAAAGATAGAAAATTATAAACTACCATTACTGATGTTTTTACTTGAGGATGATACATTACTTCACATAGAAATTATGAATGAAGAAATAAAACCTGACTACCCGGGAATGTTTGCTTATGACATGAGTATAGTTTTAAGATATGGATTTAAGGTAAGGACAGTAATCCTGAATTTTGGAATCAGGCAAGATGGCAAAATAATAAGAAACTTCGGCTCAATATGTTATGAAGTTCAAATAGTAGATTTATCAGGTATTGATGGGGATAAGGTATATGAGGAACTAAGTCAAAAAATTACTTTAGGTAAACTACTTAATGAGAGAGACAAATTGAACCTGGTATTTTTTCCATTTATGAAGCATTCGACATCCTTCAATAAAGCATTTAAAAAAGTTATGCTTTTATTAGAGAGTATAAGAGATGAAGATGAACGGGTGGCTTATGTAACAGTTATAAGTGAAATAGCATCACGATTTGGTGAATATGAAGTAGTAGACATTGTAAAGGAATGTTTAATGGATACGGAAGTAGGATTGAGAATTAGAGATGAAGGGAAGAAGGAAGGATTGCGGGACTCGTTGTTAGTAATCCTTTTATATAAGTTTGATTCTTTACCTGACTATATTAGCCATGCAATTATGAACGAACAAAATGAAAGTATATTAATAGATTGGATTAGAAAGGCTATATGCATCAGCACCATAAATGAACTTGAAAAAATGGTATTTAATATAAAATAAAGAGATTTCTATTTGATTCTATCGCTTTTTAAAGTCATATTATTTCTATTTCAATTTGAACCTTCTATCCTGAGCACTATTAATTATATATGTATTTTAGTTTGCATGGGAAAAAGGTTTAAGTATCAAGGATTTTGAAGTATTTTAAGACGACAAAATTTAATAACTTTATTACAAATAAATTACATTTTTAGAAATCGGACCTGACAAATTTCTTTGTGCGCGCTACTATATAGGTGAAGAAGGGAGTTGATTATTAATGAAAAAGAAATTGAATATAATTTTTAACATAGTAATACCTACAGTGACTGGGTATACAATATTTTTTATGCTTTTCTACATGTACCAAAAGTTATTTTATGAATATAGATGGCTTGCAATTATACCGTTTGTAATAGTTACAGCGTTTATCGCAAGAGATAACCTAAGAGAGTGGAAGACTATAAAACAGCATAGTTAGAGAATTAGGAGTAAGGGGACATGGGGGGGGGGTAAGAGCATAAGGCCAAACTTGCCCTTTATCCCTAAATCCTTTATACATAGGCATTAAAGATGCAGAAAGCAGGTTGAGAATATGAAATATACATTAGCAATCCTTATGGTATGCATAACAATTGTAACTGTTACTGCAATAATAGGTATTATGAAAAGAAAATAGAGAGTAGTTATAGATAGCGAAAACAGGCAAATGATGCCTGTTTTTTTAAATCTTATATTAATGTTTCTATTGCTGCCTCCAATTCCTCTGCCCTTGGGATGGTATATACTTGAGCCGTAACAAAACCCGAACTGTGGCCTGCAAGTTGAGCAACTATAGAAATATCAACTCCATTTTTTAGTAATGTTCTACAAAAATAATGTCTAAAGGAATGAACAGTTACATCAGTGATTCCGATTTGCTGACAGTATTTCTTAAAAATCTTCCAGATTCCTGACCTAGTGTAAGGGGTCTTGCGTTCGGAAATAAAGAGGTTATCATATTCCGTTTTAATGTTCTTTCTTATTTCCAGCCAGTTGGTAATTGCATCCCGGACATCCTTATGCAGAGGTATATGGCGTACTTTATTTTGTTTACCTATGACTTTTAATGTCCCTTTTCGTTCACTGATTTCAAAGTCGCTTAAACGGATATTTATGAGTTCAGAATTTCTAACTCCACATCTGGTTAAAATTTCAAACATAGCGATGTGAGCCTTATTTCCACAACGATATATATGACGGCGTAAGGCACGATAGGTTTGTTCATCTATAGACTTGGGAGCAGCAGGCGATTGTATCTTTATTTTTTTAAGATTCTGTGCGGGATTGTGTTTAATATATTTTTCTGATACTAAAAAAGAGAAGTAACATTTTAAACTAGCCAGCCTAAGGTTAATAGTTGTTTCCTTTAAATGTCTTGTTCCTTGCATATATGAGCGCATATCTCTGATATCAATTTCAGTTACCACAGAAGGGTTAAAACTTATACCATTGGTTTCTTCAAACCATTTCGCAAATGCTTGTATGTGTTCAATATATGTCTTAATTGTAGAGTCAGACCTATCTATGCTTATTAAATAAGCAGCAAATTCATCAAGATAAAGATTACCATCACTTAATCCCTTATTATCTCCCATTATCAACATCCTCCCTATAGTTTTTAATACTATAAAAGATATTGAATAAGGGTTTCAAGTGACTCCTAAAGTTTTGTTCCCAAAATTTTAGGAGATAATGGGCTATTTTATAGATATTTTTCTTTAGTTTTTGGGGTAACTGGAAAAAGAACTTATATTTTGTTGACAAGTTTTATTGAAAGTATATTAACATCGTGGCTAGCAAAAGATTACGGTTAACAAAGGTTTTAATTTTCTAATTTCTGCAAATGCGATATATCCTCATCAAGACTTGGACGGTTATTCTGTTGAAGAAACTCATACAGGTCATTAATTAAATCATCAATGTTTCTGTAATAACAATCTTGAAATATATTAACGGGAACATCTTTATTATCTTCTATGTAAAGATTAAGTCTATAGAATACTTCTAAACGGTCATCATAGCCCTTATCAATATTCACATAGTTTAGCGAAAAAGTTTCTAAAATGGTAAAATTACCGAAGATGGTTACATTTCTCATCGCTATCACTCCATTTAATATATTATTTTGAAGGCATTATACAGAGTAGTGCAAAAAAAGCAAGTTTTGAAACTGATTTTTATAACAACTTGCTTTATCAAATCTATTGCATTAATTGAATAGTAATGGAAGTATTTCCTTATTATAGATTTCGGTAAGTTCTTTAATGATTCTTTTCTTTCTATATTGGACGGTTCTTTCCGTTACAGCACAAATATCAGCAATTCTTCTTAACGACCATCTGCTGTCTGTAAAATCACCATAAGAAATACCGTATTTCATCAGGTGGTTGACTATAATCAGAGTATCAATTTTGTCCTTATCCTTTAGATAGTTATCTATTATCCTGCGAATCAGCATACGGGTTTCCTTTGTGATATAATAGTTATCCATGCTATCGTCTCCTAGACCAGGGATATATTTAATATCTGAAAAATCTGTTGGTATTGTACGGTTAAAAGATTTTATTGCCCTGTCTAAATGTGCTTTGTGTTTAATGGCCATTTTAATGAAAGTTTTTAATTGTTCAAAGTCTTTTACCTTATTAGCATCAAGCCTGTCTTTGAGAGTGTAAAATACATGGTAATAGGTTTCTTCAATGATTTCCTCAATAAAATCTTGTTCTTCTATTGATTTATAAATATATCTATCCGTGTTTTTGAAAAACGGGTAAATACTGCATTCTTTTAGTCCTTTATAAACGGTTAAAAAGGTTTTAATTATGCAGTCTGGGTTTTGATTCTCTAAATCTGAAAGGAAGTCGCTAAAACTAGAGTATTGTTCATAGCCATTTTGCTTGTAAAATTTATATACACTTTTTAAATGAGTATCCGTAAAGTATCTGCTTTCAGATGCTTGGTATTTACTTGGATGTAGAACACGTATCAATGCACCTTTAGGGATATTTGTACTATTTTGGATATTAACTGCTAAGGACTTTGATTTAAAAATATTGTTGCTATTAAAGTTTGCTTTGCCCATTAAAATGCATCTCCTTTACATTAAAGTTGATGCATTTTAATAGGAATTTCTCTTGTTTTCAAATTATTAGATGATTTTTTTATAAAAAAATATAATTATATGAATCAGTACTTAATATTTTGAATCCGATTGTGCAAAAGGTTGTTGTCTGCCGTTTCAGATATATAAGTAAGCCGTTCCATAAAATATGTAAAGGCTGTTAATTTTCTCGACAGTATTTGTTTCAGATATATGCTTTTGCTAATATCAGACATTTAGCATTTTAACTTCTACATAATACTAATAGCCACTTCAATCAAAAAATACGAAAAGACTTCATAAAGTTTTTAATAAATTTTCATATATCATCAACGGGCAACAAAAACAGGTGCAGGGCTAATCCCCTACACCTGCGGTATAAATTTTTTACTATTAAATAACAGTTGCCTATCCAGCAGCAACTCTGATTTAATCATATTCATAACATAAATGTTATACGGTTTTCTATTTTTCAAAACATCTACTATATGAGCGCGGGTGTCTTTATCTCCAGTAAAATCACCAAAGTCTTTTGTCCCGTTGGGATATTGAATAAAAGAGATTTTATTAAAACCAGCATCAGTAAGTTTATAATAGGCCTTGATATTTCCTTCAACCCCTGAGTAATCCTGGTCGTAACCGAGAATTATTTCTGCATCAGGGAAGTACTTTTTGAGAAGTTCTATTTGTTCGTCTGATAAACTGCAGCCCATACTGCTTACTACTGCTGTAGAATTGAGATTATAGGAATAAAGTTTTACTGCATCCTTTAATCCTTCTACAATAACAACTCTTGTAACTTCTTTATAATTTTTCTCTACATATCTATTAAGCAGGTAAAGGTGTTCTGATTTATTAAAACCACAACTGTTGAGAATCTTTTTATTTATTTTCTTCCACATTTGGGCATTGTGCCTGTCTTCCAGAGTAGGTTCAGGATAGAGCCTGGCATCGGAATACCTTTCATAGAGAGATATTTTTTTAACTGCTTCCCAATAAGTTTTAAACAGGCAATCTTCCTTTAAGAATTCTGAACGGTTACTGTTATCATCAATAATACTTCTCGCCTGAATACCCGCAAGTTCTCCATCAGCAGCATATATAGGGAAACATATTCGGTACCGCATTGAATTAGTTTGGTAATCTTTTGTAACATTTTCTCCAAGGTAGAAGATATCTAGTTCTTCAAGAACATCTTCTCTAAATCCTTTTTCTAAAAGATAGTCATACTTTTTGATGCCGTTTCTTATAAGAATATGGTTTTTAATGCAAATAATTTTTTTCTCTTCATTTTCTCTTTTAAGAATTTCATCTAATTCTTTTTTTAGTTCGGAAATTTCTCTGTTCAAATCTGCTGTGGTTTCTTCATTCTGGGACGCTTGAATTAGTTTTTCTAATTCTTCTATCCTGTTTTTAATATTTTTCTTTCTGCCACTGCTCCTTACTATGCCTGCTTGGAGTTTTTCAATTTCAGGGAGGTTGTCTTTATAGTTTTTGATTGCAACATCAAAAATTGTGTTTATAATATCAGGGTATCTTTGTTTGTGAGTAATCTGGATTAAACCTATTACATCAAGATTATTTGAAAGATTAGCCATGCATTTATTTTTGTAACAGCCAACCATCATGTTATCAGGATTTACATAAAAACTATCATGACCGCATAGGGGGCAGTAGGTAATAATAAACTCGGTTTCATATTCACTGCTACCTTTACTTGTTGGTTTAATCTTATATCCGTTAGTTATGAAACGGAAGTGGTTTAAAATAAGCAGCATCCTATTTAGATTTACTGACTTTTTTATGAATTCAGCCTTAAAAGGTACAATGTATAGGTTTAAGGCAAAATTTAAGATATCTTGAAGGGTAATATCATTATTTTGTAGTTTTTTTACTTGTATATATAGTTCTTTTTCCAACATAAATTCCTGGTCATAATAATTTTTAACCAGATTATAATGCTTTAAGTAATTTGTATTTCCATGCTTTATGAAGTGGTCTACAGCATAAGGAAGAATTGAGGCTATAGTAAATTTTGTATTAAAATGCTCGTTATAGAGTTTTAGCATATCATCATAGATTTCCTTGGTTTTTAGGTTTAGTCTAAAGGTAAACATAGTATATTCAATCCTTTCAAATAAATTTTGAAAGGATTTTAACTATAATAATTGCAATATGCAAATTATAACCCAAACTTTTTTATTATTATTTTAAAATTTACTTTTTATGTTTATAAGATTGTGGTTTTATGTAATTGTCCCATCATGAGGCAAAGAGTTCTTGTTGGCCGTTTCAGATATATAAAGGTTATTTAATGTATATTAATTGTTCAAATAATTTTATATATTTTATATGACATTAAGATTTTTTTAGTTTAAAGATATATTATCATGATATGATTCAAACATGTACGAATTTTTCTTTCTATATACTAATAGCCATATCATATTAAAAACACGAAAAGATTTAAAAAAATTTATTAAATTTTACTTTAAAATTTCTAAGTGGAATATTGAACTGCAAATGTCATAAAAAGTTAAGTTATCAACCTTAAAAAATATATATAAAAATTTGATTTTTTTAATTCTGTGTATAAAATATCAATAAAATTATTTGAAAACAGGTGGTTGTTTTGGAGAGCATAGACGAAATCTTAAAATATTACATTTTTATTACAATTTTTAAAAAAAACAGGCTATAATACGAAGTCATCAAAAAACACATGTTATACTAAAAATGTTGGACTTAAAAAACAGTGGCCACTGTTTTATATAAAAATAGCACAAAAGGAGAGATGTAATATGATTAAAAGAGTTTTTGAATCTTTTCCAAGGTTTGTTTATTCAAATTCAATAATTAATGAATGCGGTGGTTATTTTCAAAATAAAATTGACAAAGAAGAGGCGTTAACTCAGGAAGAAATGACTATTGCTTCATATTTATTAAGTTATTTGCCAACACAAGTTAAATTGACAAAGGATGAACTTAAAAATTATTTCACTAAGGAAGAAGCATTAATGCTAATATCACTTTTTAATGGCACATATTTAAGCAATTTTTCATCAGCCAAGGAAAAATTAATCTCAGAAGTTAGAGCAGCCATTTACTATGAATCTGTCGATGATGTTTATAATGTAGATGATGAAAAACTTATTGATAAATTAGAAAAATTAACAGAGTTTCAGGCATTTACGGTTTTAAGTATGATTGAAGAAGCCTTTTTTCAGGGAAAAGCATCTGATGCTGAGATAAGAAAAATATTTAATATTGATTAGTTACTGATATATCATTAGACATTATAGGAATAAAAGGGTTTTAGCAGATAATTCGGGCTGCTAAAACCCTTTTATTGAGGATAATCAGTACGATTTTAAGGGATGAGTTTAGAAAAAATCGCTCCAAAATTTGATTTGATAGGTTTTATCTATATAATACCTGTAAATCAAAACTGAATGGAGTGATTTTTTATGAGAAATGTAACGATTTTTGGGAATTTTACAGTATTGGAGACTTTTATGTTTAATGACTTACAAATTGACAAAGGGTTTGATGAAAGGCTGGATATATTTTATAGGGTAAATCTTTATATAGAAAATCTAGAAGATGATATTAATGATACATTCATAGATTGTTACTATAGAAGCATTAATGATTTGATGGAAGACATCAAGTGCTATTCGATAAATCAAACTTAAATTTAAGAATTAATGAAATCTATCACTAAAAGGTTCATTAGTTATTTCGCCTCAATTGATATGAAGCATACTCCATTTAATTGTCTTTAAAACTTGAAGAGAGCATATAGTCCTCCTTATATTAAATGAAGTTCAGAATAGGAATTTCATAATAATAGGGAGGGCATATTATATGCTTTTGAAACCAGAAGAAATTTATTTTAAGTTTAATGAGGAAAGTATTGAGATTAAGATTCCTAAGAAATTACTATTGGTTTTGTTGCAGCAGGTTAATAGACACTATGAGATATTAAAGTATGAGGAAGAAATTATAAATAATTTTGCTGTTCATGAAAATATCAGTAATACAGAGATGATAATGGCCAAATTGCTAATCTTGATGGCCGAACCATATGACAAGAAGGAGATTAAATTTGAAATAAGTATAGCAGAATTTCTGGTATTGCGGGATTTAGTATATTGCAACTATTCTTTGCTGCATCTGCAAACAAAGATGAAGTCACACATACTAAAGGCATACAAAGAATTTTATGAGTATATTGAAAAGACTTATGATATGCTTGAACAAGATGAAGTAAAGGTGTATTGGGATTTTATTAAGAATTATAAAACAAAAAGCCATATCTTTCATTAAGGTATGTTCCTTAGTCATTAGAAATAAAAAGGTTTTAGTAGATTATACACCTACTAAAACCTTTTTCTCATAATTTTAATGTTCCTTATCTTTCTCAAAGACCGATTGAACTTTTGCGGTAAAAGAAAGAAATATAATAAGTGACATGCCTAATAAAGAACCTGTAATAAAGCGAATAATTATACTTTCTGAAATTACAGCAAATGGTATTAAAAATATGTTCATGAGAATTACCAGTTTTATAGTCAAAAAAACACTATGCCTCATAAAATACCTCCTTATGTCTGGAATTACACAAAATCTTATCCGATTACTACATATCATTTCAAGCAATAATTTTGACGTTTAAAATAAAGTTGTTTTATGTTAAAATAAAATACACAGCATAGATGGTTTAAATGCCATTGACACAGACATCTAAGTAAAAGGTGTCTTGGAGTCAGTGGCATTTTTGTTTTTCAGGGAATAGACGAATAAGGGAAAAGGGATAAGAGTTTTATTATAAAAAAGGTTTTAGAGGCAAGGGGTAAGGGACTTAAGGAAGTGGTGGATGAATTACATTGCAATATCATTCTCCTTTGTTCCGTAATCCTTTATACTTAATTCCTAACTCAGGAGGTATCTGCATGGCTAAACGGAAAATAGATTGGGATGAAAATAAATTAAAAAAATGGATACAGGAAGGGCGTGGTCAGGGAGAAGGAAAGGATTACAAACCTTGGCTTACTGTAACTGATTTTTCATCAAGGGGGAGGTGTAGCCGTCTTAAAGGCATCAAAACCGGGAGGATTCATCATTTTATGGCGGATATTGAGACATGGTACTTTTACCTTTTAGAATTTGACGAAGGAAACAAAATAACCGATATTCGGGAGTTTTATCCATTGCTGGACCTGGATGAGGTTGTTCATGATAAACAGGATTTCAGCAAGAATTTGTTTGTTGACAAGAAAACTGGCTGTCCATATGTTTTGACCACAACATTCCTAATTACCGTTAAGGTGAAAAATGGAAAAACCTCATATGCTGCAAGGAGTGTGAAATCATCAAAAATTCTTGAGAGAAAAACAACGCTTGAAAAGTTGGAAATGGAGCGCAGGTATTGGCAAATAAAAGGTGTGGACTGGGCTATTGTGACGGAGAAAGACATAAACCGTGATAAAGCCAAAAACATAGAATGGGCGCTTTCATCAATACATATGCTGCCTGACATGAGGTTTAATGAGGATGATATAGTTGAACTTGGTTCAGCGCTTCAGTTCAGGCTTGCTAACAGTACAAAATCCATACGGAGTGTAATTGCTGATTTTGATTATGATTATGCTCTGGATACAGGGACAGGACTGTTCTTGTTCCGTTATCTGGTTGCCGTAAAAGCGATTAAGATTGATATGGAAACACCAATAGACTTAAATGTTCCCGCAAACAGTATTCAAGTTGTTAAGGATATGGAGGAGGGAATAATAAGTGTTAACGGTTAATGCTTTAATTGAGTGGATAGGAAACGAGGCACAAGGGGAGAGTGTAATTGAACGGATTCTATGGTTAGATGAAATGAGCGACTTAACTTATGTCATTGATGTAAATGCCAATAAACTTCCTTATGCAAGGACAATAAGCGAGTACAAAGTAGCCTTGGATACAGAGGAAGCAATAATGCTTGATAAAGACCCGTTTTCAAGAGTTGTTGATGAGGAATTACTGTCAGAGAAGGCTAAAGACATAAGGGACAGAGCGTGGGAGGCTATATCAAGTATTGTTATTTTAGAACCTGAAATTTATTATTCAAGGGAAAGGGCAAAACATGTAAAAACAGTTGCACAAAAATACGGACTTTCAGAGAAAGTAATTTATAAATATTTGAAACGGTATTGGATAAGAGGAAAGATAGTAAATGCACTGCTGCCTGACTATGACCGGTGTGGTGGCAGGGGGAAAGAAAGGAATTCCAAAGGCATAAAGCGCGGACGTCCAAGAAAGCATGCAGATATTGTCGGCGATGGTATTAATGTCGACGAAGAAATAAAGCGCATATTCAGAATTGCAATAAACAGGTTCTACTATAGTTCTGCCAAACATTCCTTGACTATGACTTATGAACTGATGCTAAAAGAGTATTTTAACGATGGCCATAGAATGGTGGATGGGAAAAAAATACCCCTTCTGAAATCTTCTTCTGAGATTCCTACTTTTGGACAGTTCCGTTACTTTTTTGAGAAAGAACGTAATATCAAACGGGAGGTTTCAACCCGTTACAGCCCGAAGAAATATGAACAGGAGTACCGTCCTGTGTTGGGAAGTTCAAGCACGGATGCCATAGGACCTGGTTCGCTATTTCAGATTGATGCCACCGTGGCTGATGTATATTTGGTTTCTCGTTTTAACAGAACACATATTATAGGCAGACCTGTTTTATATATTGTCCAGGACTGCTTTTCCAAACTTATTGTGGGGCTTTATGTAGGACTTGAAGGGCCGTCATGGATTGGAGCAGCAATGGCTCTTGCAAACACTGCTGGAAACAAAGTTTCTTTTTGTAGTCAGTATGGTATAGATATTCAGGAAGAAGAATGGCCTGTACATCATCTCCCTCAGGCAATTTTGGCAGACCGAGGGGAAATGCTGTCAGACAATGCAGAAAGTTTGATTATGAATCTTGGAATTACGGTAAAGAATACCCCGCCTTTCAGGGCTGACTGGAAGCCGTTAGTAGAAAGATATTTTAAATTGACCAATGAGCGTACAAAATCATTACTTCCTGGAGCGGTAAATACAGATTTTATGCAGCGAGGCGGGAGAGATTACAGGCTTGATGCGAAACTTGATTTAATGCAATTTACTGCCATTATTATAAAATGTGCGTTATTCCACAACAACCATTATCGTATTGACAATTACAACAAAGATGAAATGATGGTGGCAGACGAAGTGGAGCCTATTCCAAGAGAAATCTGGAATTGGGGTATTGCTAACCGAATGGGAAAACTTCGGCATGTAGATGAGGAAGTAGTGAAACTTAACCTGATGCCGTCAGATGTCGGTGTGGTTACTGCAAAGGGGATACGGTTTAAGGGGTTATTCTACAGTTCTAAATCAAGCATGAAAGAGCAGTGGTTTGTAAAAGCCCGCAGCAGTGGAAGTTGGAAAGTGCCTGTATGCTATGACCCAAGAAACATGAATTACATATACATTAAGAAATCTGCCACCGAGTTTGAGAAATGCTACCTGCTGGAATATCAGACGGCATTTAAGGATAAGTACATTGAAGAAATTGAATACCTGATGGAGTGGGAAAAGATGCAAAAGGCTAAAAGTCTTGATGAGGGATTGCAGGCCAAGGCAGATTTAATAACAGAAATAGAAACAATAGTTGAAGGGGCAAAAAGCAAGACAAATAAAGAACTTTCACTATCAACAGAAAGCGATGCACAAAGGAAGAAAAACATACGGCAAAACAGGCAGGTTGAAAAGGAGATAAATCGGGAGATAGAGGCTTTTGAATTGGATAGGCAACCTAATAATAAGAATGCAGAGATAATCTCTCTTAATGAACTGGAAGAAGAGTTACCATCCAATCCTCTGGATTTGTTGAGAAGAAAACAGAGGGAGATGCTTGGGAAGATTAACGAATAAATGATAAAGGGTAAAGTTAAAAAGTAAATGGTAAAAAGGCTTAAGGGTTAAGTTAAGTTTATTTCAGAGGTTGATAGTACAAAGGGGAGATATAAAACTATGGCAAAAGTGGTAATACCCAACGGTGCGGAGGGAGAAGAGGCAGTATATAGGGAGCAGGTAATAAGAGAATATTCAGGAAATCCTTTTATAGAGGCGCTTCCGCCTATTTATGCTCCTGAAGAAGTGGTCGAAAAGTTGGCCGTTTATCCGCCATACAGTGAAGAGGAGCGAAATCTCGACGCACACTATAGGATACATCTTACCCAAAAACTTTTTCATTGCTTCCAGCCTCTACCCCAGCATTTGGATTTGGAAAGCAGGATTTCAAGAGTTATACGGCAGGGGTACTTGCCGAGGAATCCAGTGAGCAAAGAATATGTAATAAGTTTAAAGGATGGGTATAGGGCTGTACAGAATTGTGATATCAATGCCAACCAGCAGTTTAGAAGCACAGCCTGTGGTTTTACTATTATTGGCGTATCAGGCATGGGAAAATCAGTATCAATTAATAGGGTTTTGTCTATGTATCCGCAGGTAATTGTGCATAGCAGGTATAAGGGGCAGGGATTCAGTTTTTATCAATTAGTATGGTTAAAGTTGGACACCCCTTTCGACGGAAGCGTGAAAGGACTCTGTATTGATTTTTTTAACAAAGTAGACCAATTAATGGGGACTGATTTTTACAAGAAAGTTGCTAATTCAAGAAAGTCTGTTGATTATATGCTGACGCTTATGTGTCAGGTAGTAAGAAATACAGGGCTGGGCTTGCTTATTATCGATGAAGTCCAGCATCTGTGCGGGGCAAGAGGCCTTGGCGATGAAAGGATGCTTAACTTTTTTGTAACTCTTGTCAATACCGCAGGAGTACCTATTATATTAATAGCAACTCCCAAGGCTATGTCAATTTTACAGAGTGAATTCCGACAGGCAAGAAGGGGTTCAGGCCAGGGGGATATGGTGTGGGAAAGGTTACAGTATGATGAAAACTTTGAAATACTGCTGGATTCCCTTTGGCAGTATCAGTGGACGAGGAAAGAAAGCATATTAACAAAGAGCATGCGAGAATTGTTGTATGAAGAATCTCAGGGAATAATTGATATAATCTGTAAAATCATTGTCATGGCACAAACTATTGCAATTTCCACTGGAAAAGAGCAGGTTGATGAAAAATTAATACAACAAGTAGCAAGAGAACATCTCCAATTGGTTAGACCGATGATTTTAGCGTTGAAATCGGGGAACATTAGGGAGATTGCTAAATATTCTGATATTTGCACGGCTGAGATTGACTATGGCAAGTTAGTGAATCAGGAGAAACTGCCAGTAGAAATGCGGATGAGAATAAGGGCAATAAAGGAGCAAAAGGAAAAAAGGGAAAAGGAAAATAAGGCATCAAAAATGGAACAGGCTCTTTACAAGTTAGCGGAACTTGGTATTGAAGTTTCAAAAGCCAGAAAAGCCATTGAAGCAGTGCTTGAAGCAGAAGACCATAATATAGATGAAGGACAACTTGTTATAAAAGCGATTCAGGTTCTTTCAGGAAACACAACGGAAAAGAAGTCTAAAAAAGTGAAGACTACTCCAAAATCAGAAAATGACTTGCGCTATATTGTGGAGGAAGGTAGAAATCAGGGTAAATCGGCATATGATGCATTAAAGGACAAGGGATACATCAAAGGAGAGAAGAATGATACTTTGTTCAAGGCGGTGTAATTTAAATGATGCATTTTTTTCCAACCCCATATCCTGATGAAATCCTTTATAGTGTATTGGCACGCTATAGTGTTCGCTGTGGGATTACAAGTTATCAAACTATCATGGAGAGCATATTTGGAAAGTGTAGTTCCAGGGCTGTAATGGAAATGCCTTTTAATTTGAATTCGCTGGTATCTAACCTACCTGTGAATTGTCCTTATACTGCTGATGATTTGATTTATAATCATACTCTGTACCCATTCTTTACTGCATTTCTTCCAAAAGAACGGGCAGAAGAAGTAAAACAATTAATGCTGTCTGAAGGTGGAAGCAAAATTTATGGTAAAGCAGGTATTATCGGCAGTAGGATTCCACTAAACCAATATTTAAGATTTTGTCCCAAATGCTTCGAAGAAGAGCAGAAATTGTATGGTGAAGGATATTGGCACAGGTTGCATCAGATACCCTTTGTAATGGTGTGTCCTATACATAAAGCGATTCTTCATAATAGTACTGTTTTAGTGCGGGGTCATAATCCACAAGCCTATGTACCTGCTGACGCTGATAACTGCATTAATAATGAATTACTTTATTTCAAACCTGAAACGATAGAGAAGTTTGTACTCATTGCCCAAGATGCAAAAGTATTGCTTGAAAACCAGTATCCCAATAAGCAGTTTAAATGGTTTGCTAAACAGTATTTAGAAAGGTTTAAGGAATTAGGGTATGCCAATATTAATGGTAAAGTGTATTGGGAAGAAGTAATAAAGGACTTCATAGATTTCTACGGATTGGAGTTCCTAAATGCTGTTTGTTCTAATATAGAAGACAAGGAACAGGGAAGATGGCTGAAAGAAATTACACATAGTGATGCAAAGTCGGTGTATCCAATTCGGCACCTGATGCTGGCAAGATTTTTAGGAATAGGAGTAGAAGAACTTTTTATAAAAGAGTTAAATTACAGACCTTTCGGAGAAGGGCCTTGGGTATGTCTTAATCCTGCTGCTGACCACTTTCTTGAACCTGTAATAAAAGACGTAGAAATAAAGTATAGGCGTAGAAATAAGAACACTAATGGTTTTTTCAGATGTCCCTGCGGATATGAATATATGGAAACAGTTACAAGAGAACAAGGAGAAAGGGGTAAGGGGCGGCGCAGATTTGTCAGGGTTGTAGAGTATGGACATGTATGGAAGGCTAAGGCTCATGAATTGCATGAAAGTGGAGTAAGTATTCAGGAAATTGCAGTAAGACTTAATGCAGATATTAGTACTGTAAGAAAGTATATTTCTGAAAAAGGACAGGAAAAAAGCAAAAAGTTAGTAGAACGTAATAGTGTTGCTTCTGCGGAGTTTGAAGTAAAAAGACAGTATCACAGGGAAAAGTGGCTTCAGATAGTCAGGGAAAATCCAGACAAGGGCAGACTTGAATTACGGAGGCTGGGTAAATATACCTGTACCTGGTTATGCAGGAATGACAGGGAGTGGTGGGAGAAAAACACCCCTGCAAAGAAATACGTTCAGGCTTACAGTAATGTTGATTGGGAAACTAGGGACAAGGAAATCTTACAGCATGTTAAGCAAACTGTTCAGGAGATTTTAGAAAGTGATGAAAAACCTCAACGAATTAGCCTGCGGTTGATTAAAACTAAGTCAGGACTTAAAAGTTTTGACCTTCAATTGGATAAATTACCGTTGACTAAATCATTCATCAATTCTGTTATAGAGAACCCTATGGATTTGCACAAAAGGCGTATACAATGGGCGATTGATAAACTTAATGAAGAAGGCAAGGCATTGACTGTTACTAATATTACTGCCATGACAGGAGTGGGTAATAAGTATAGAAAACAGGTTGTGGAGGAGATTAAGAGGGTGTTAGGGGAGTTAGTTGAAAGGTGAAAAGGTTTTAAAAGTAGTTACTTTTACAGGTGATATGATGTATAATAAAAGTATATGGTACGGATTGGCAGAAATAAGTAAAAAAATGATTGTTTGTGTTAGAAATAAATAATAGGGGGAAATCAAAATGAGAACTTGTCCAAAATGCAATGAATTAAATGGTGAAAACAGAACCGAATGTTGGAAATGTAAAACATTTCTAGGTGCAGTTGATACATATAAAAAAATCTGTCCTAAATGTGGATTGATATTTTCTCAAAAAACTGAAAACTGCGATAAATGCGGTGAAAGACTGTCAGTTTACTCAGAAAGTGCAAATTTTAAAACATCAAACTCCGATAACAGCGGATGTTGGATGTATGTTGTATCAGTATTAATTCCATTGGTTGGTATTATTCTAGGTTGTATTTATATAGCAAGAGAAGAGGATGAGTTGGGCAAATCTCTTATTATTACTGGTGTAATTTCCAACGTTATTGCAATATTATTAGGATTAATGTTAACAAGTTGTTCTGCATTTTAGCCATATTATAGAGTATAACTTTTGGCTTATAGTTATTTTATATTCTTTACACAATGTGGCACAAGACTTAAATAGTATTGAAATACATATAAATCAAGTATAACTTTTCCCGAAAGACTTTATTTACATTTTGGAAAGACATGATTTTATTCATGAACGACATTATTTTCTTTTTGGAATAAGTTTATTTACTTTGGAACGACTTTATTTTCATTTAGGAACGACTTAAGAGTTATTTGATTCACAAAATAAAACAACAAAAAATAGCGCAGAAAATAAAATACATATGATAAAGTCGTTCCATGTTGTTAACATAAATCATATCAAAGCGTACTTATTCATATTTTTATAGTCTATAACTCTGAAACCCTGATAACATCTGTACCCTATAACCCTTATATTTCAAGGTTTACAGCACATTGAGGTCAGGGAAAGACTTTATTTTCATTTTAGAACAACTTATGACTTGTTTATTTAAAGCAAAATGATAACAAAACAGCGTAAATAATTAAACACGTACGATAAAGTCGTTCCGTATTGTTAACATAAAGCATAGTTAAGAGTATTTGCCTGCATTTTTATAGCCTGCAATCCTGAATTCCTGATATCATATATACCCTTAAATACTGGTATTCCAAGGCTTACAGCATTATGGTGTTAGAGAATGACTTTATTTACTTTTTAGAACAACATTATTTTCATTTTGGAACGACTTAACCTGATTTTATCAAAAACCTTAACCCTTACCCCCTAAATCCTTAGTCCTATCTATGTGAATATAAAATAAACTCATTCCCTCCCCGTGCCTGCAAACCCGCATGGTTGA
>ENA-UPAD01001232-UPAD01001232.1-bioreactor-metagenome-genome-assembly--contig:-NODE-1232-length-28344-cov-301.652409_pt1 | contig 28344 bp, 30 predicted proteins | sample MGYA00238179_ERZ772710 | MGnify/ENA primary metagenome ERZ772710 (study PRJEB29004, sample SAMN07631245) | bioreactor metagenome | isolation source: Switchgrass digestor | place: USA: Dartmouth...
CGGTGCCTGGGGAAAAAATTTTGCAAAAGTGGGGAGATCTCACTTGCAAAAAACACGGGAGGACATTGAAACTTTGCAAGAGCTAGTAAGAAAGCTTCGCAAAGCTGGAGCCTTTACAAATACATCTTGCGGAATTCACATTCATCTAGACGGTGCTGAACATACCCCACGAAGCATTCGAAACTTTGTAAATATCATTGCAAGCAAAAATGACTTATTTTATAAAGCACTTCAGATTGCACCGCAGAGAATGAATTACTGCAAAAAGATGGACAACATTTTGGTTGAGAAGATGAACCGTAAAAAGCCTAAAACGATGAGACAAATTGAGGACATTTGGTACGAAGGTTACAGCGAGAGTAGAAGCACTCATTACCACAACAGCCGCTACCATTTCCTCAACCTTCACAGCTTTTTTACCGGAAACCATACAGTTGAACTTAGAGGGTTCAATAGCGAACTTCATGCAGGAAAGATAAGAAGCTACATTGTTCTAGCACTTGCCATCAACCACCAAGCCTTAACACAAAAGTGTGCATCAGCAAAGAAACCGCAGGTGGAAAACGAGAAATTTGCCATGAGAACCTATCTAAACCGGATTGGTTTCATTGGAGATGAATTTGCAAACTGCAGAGAACATTTGACAGCAGCACTTTCGGGTTCAGCTGCATGGCGGTTTCGGGCGGCCTGAGCTGCCCCTAACCCACAAAGCTAAGAAGGAGGATTACGATGAAGAATAAATTATATCTTGCCTATGGCTCCAACCTTAATCTAAAGCAAATGGCCGACAGATGCCCCACAGCGAAGGTGGTAGGAGCAAGCCAAATCAATGACCACCGCCTATTATTTAGAGGGGCACACGCGGGCGCTGTGGCGACAATCGAGCCTTTTGAGGGTGGCAACGTACCAGTTTTAGTTTGGGAGATTACACCGACCGATGAAGCGGCACTTGACCGTTACGAGGGATGGCCGTTCCTTTATCGCAAGGAAACAATAAAAGTGAAGTTGGGAGGCAAAACCGTTAAGGCGATGGTCTACATCATGAATGATGGTAGACCGCTTGGACAGCCGAGTTGTTATTATTACAGTACAATTTTAGAAGGCTATAAAAGTGCAGGCTTCGATGTGGAAATCCTGCGCAAAGCTACAACCGATTCAGTAGAATCGGAGGAGGTAGCCAATGAATGAGATAATTAAGCAACAAATCCTTTCCATCCGAGAAAGTGGAGTCACAAATATGTTTGATGTGGACCGAGTACAGTATGAGGCAAATGAACGAGGGTTTTATGAATTGGTAGTCTATTTAATAGACCATAAAGCAGAATATGCCCATTTCATACTGACGGGTGAAGTGGATAATAAGAAATAACTAAATCTAAATAGGATAGAGAAAAGGGCTTCATCTATAGGATTGAGGCTCTTTTCTTATGTCCTTTTCCATAAAAGGGGCGGTGTTTATGCGGAAACTGAAGAAATATAAGCCGACCGCCTTTATAGCTGAAGGGTCATATTACGATAAGGACGCTGCTGATTATGCTGTGGCTTTTATCGAAGCACTCTCCCATACGAAAGGTTCATGGGCAGGCAAGCCTTTTGAACTTATCGATTGGCAGGAGCAAATTGTCCGTGATTTATTCGGTATCTTAAAACCTAATGGATACCGGCAGTTTAACACGGCTTATATAGAAATACCTAAAAAGATGGGAAAAAGCGAGCTTGCAGCAGCAATCGCACTTCTCCTCACTTGTGGAGATGGTGAAGAACGAGCAGAGGTATACGGTTGTGCCGCAGATCGCCAGCAGGCATCAATTGTATTTGAAGTAGCAGCCGATATGGTGCGGATGTGTCCAGCGCTGAATAAACGAGTGAAGTTGCTGGCTTCAACTAAACGACTGGTGTACCTGCCGACCAACAGCTTTTATCAGGTATTGTCGGCTGAAGCCTATTCAAAACACGGCTTCAATATACATGGTGTTGTTTTTGATGAACTTCATACTCAGCCAAATAGGAAACTATTTGATGTTATGACAAAAGGGTCTGGTGATGCGAGAACCCAACCGCTATATTTTCTTATCACCACTGCAGGGACGGATACCCAGAGTATCTGCTATGAAACACACCAAAAAGCGGTTGATATTATTGAGGGCAGAAAATACGATCCTACTTTTTATCCCGTAATCTATGGTGCCAAAGAAGAGGATGATTGGACTGATCCTAAAGTATGGAAGAAAGCAAATCCAAGCTTAGGAATTACAGTAAGTATCGATAAAGTTAGAGCCGCTTGTGAAAGTGCAAAGCAGAACCCTGCTGAGGAAAATAGCTTTCGACAGCTGCGTCTGAACCAGTGGGTTAAGCAATCTGTCCGTTGGATGCCAATGGCAAAGTGGGATGCCTGTGCGTTTCCAGTAAAACCAGAGAGCCTTGAAGGTAGAGTATGCTATGGAGGACTTGATTTATCCTCTACCACTGACATTACAGCCTTCGTGCTGGTGTTCCCACCGGAGGATGAAACAGATAAATATACCGTTCTCCCGTATTTTTGGATGCCGGAGGATAATATTGACCTCCGAGTTCGACGAGACCACGTGCAATACGACCTTTGGGAGAAGCAGGGACACATTTTAACTACCGAGGGAAATGTAGTCCATTATGGATTCATTGAAAAATTCATTGAAGAACTGGGGGAAAAGTACAACATTCGAGAGATTGCTTTTGATCGTTGGGGCGCTGTTCAGATGGTGCAGAACCTTGAAGGGTTAGGTTTTACTGTAGTTCCCTTCGGTCAAGGTTTTAAAGATATGTCACCACCTACAAAGGAGCTTATGAAACTGACATTAGAAGAAAGAATAGCACACGGCGGGCATCCAGTACTACGGTGGATGATGGATAACATCTATATAAAAACAGATCCGGCTGGAAATATAAAACCGGACAAGGAAAAAAGTACAGAAAAAATAGATGGAGCAGTGGCAACTATTATGGCACTCGACCGCGCCATCCGCTGTGGACCAGGTAATAGTGGAGACTCGGTGTATGACGAGAGAGGTTTAATAATTCTATAAATTTCAATGATTGTTTGTGGTGTAATTCTTTCAATTTGGAGGTGAGGCCTATGAATTTATTAAAAGGACTGTTTCGTTCAAGGGACAAACCGCAAAACCGTGTGGGTAGCGCATTTTCCTTCCTATTCGGCGGTACATCATCTGGCAAAACAGTAAATGAGCGTACTGCAATGCAAGCAACAGCGGTGTATGCCTGCGTAAGAATACTAGCTGAAGCTATTGCTGGACTGCCACTACATGTATATAGATATCGTTCTGATGGAGGTAAAGAAAAGATTCCTTTCCACCCTTTGTATTACCTTCTTCATGATGAACCAAATCCAGAGATGACTTCATTTGTGTTTCGAGAAACACTGATGAGTCATCTTTTACTTTGGGGTAATGCTTATGCACAGATAGTTCGAAATGGTCGTGGCCAGGCAATTGCGCTTTATCCCCTACTTCCTAACAAGATGGAAGTAAGTCGAGCATCAAATGGTGAGCTGGTTTATACCTACTACCGGGATACAGACGAAAGTGGCCTGAATCCAAAGGGTGGCTATGTCACACTTCGCAAAGATGATGTACTTCACATACCAGGCTTAGGCTTTGATGGACTCATTGGCTATAGCCCTATTGCTATGGCGAAAAATGCAATCGGTATGTCACTTGCTACCGAAGAATACGGTGCGGCATTCTTTGCTAATGGAGCCAATCCCGGCGGTGTGCTGGAGCACCCAGGAGTAATTAAAGACATACAGAGAGTCAAGGATAGCTGGAATAGTGCTTACCAAGGCACAGCTAAGGCACATAAAATCGCTGTATTGGAAGAGGGCATGAAGTTTCAAGCCATCGGTATACCTCCAGAACAGGCTCAGTTTTTAGAAACACGGAAATTTCAAATCAATGAGATTGCGAGGATTTTCCGTGTGCCTCCCCATATGGTGGGAGATCTTGAGAAATCTAGTTTCTCCAACATCGAGCAGCAGTCTTTGGAGTTTGTAAAATACACTCTCGATCCGTGGGTGGTGAGATGGGAGCAAAGTCTCCAGCAATCGCTTATTTTGCCTTCTGAGAAAACATCAGTATTCATCAAGTTCAATTTAGATGGTCTGCTGCGCGGCGATTATCAAAGCCGAATGAATGGCTATGCTATCGGGCGGCAAAATGGCTGGATGTCAGCTAATGATATCCGTGAATTGGAGGACATGAACCGTATCCCAGCTGAGGAAGGTGGCGATTTATATCTGGTTAACGGAAATATGACGAAATTGGCTGACGCAGGAGCGTTTGCCAAAACCGAAGGAGGTCAGTAAATGAAGAAGTTCTGGAATTGGGTGCGAGATTCTGATGAAGGGCGCACTCTCTATTTAAATGGAGTGATATCCGAAGAAACGTGGTGGGGTGATGAGGTCACACCTAAGATGTTCAAAGATGAACTGCTGGCTGGCACCGGTGATATTACAGTGTGGATTAACTCTCCTGGCGGGGATGTGTTTGCAGCAGCTCAGATTTACAACATGCTTATGGACTATACAGGAAAGGTCACTGTAAAAATTGACGGGCTTGCGGCAAGTGCAGCTTCCGTTATTGCAATGGCGGGTGGAGATGTATATATGTCGCCGGTATCCATGATCATGATTCATAACCCTTCGACCATTGCCATCGGTGACAGCGAGGAAATGCTGCGAGCAAAGGCTCTATTAGATGAAGTTAAGGAAAGTATTATTAATGCCTATGAGTTAAAGACTGGTCTTTCCCGAACAAAGCTTTCTCATCTGATGGATGCAGAATCATGGATGAATGCAAACAAAGCCATAGAACTTGGTTTTGCAGATAAGATCATGTTTATGGAAAATGAAACACCGGATTTGGCAGATAGCCTTATCTTTAGCAGGATGGCGGTTACCAACTCACTTATTAGCAAACTACCTAAAAAACAAAAACAAAAGACAGGTACACCTATAGAGTCGCTGGATAAGCGGCTTTCTTTAATTTCTCACTAATTTAAAGGAGGAAATACAATGAGTAAAATTCTTGAATTGCGCGAGAAACGCGCTAAGGTTTGGGATGCGGCGAAGGCATTCCTTGATTCAAAACGTGGCGGTGATGGATTGTTATCCGCAGAGGACACAGAAACCTATGAAAAGATGGAAGCCGATGTTGTTGCACTTGGTAAGGAAATAGAACGTTTGGAACGTCAGGCGGTTATTGACTTAGAACTTTCCAAAGCCACTAGTAGCCCTATTACAAATACACCGTCCAAACATGCTGAAGATAAGACGGGTCGTGCATCCGCAGAGTACAAGAAAGCATTCTGGAATGCTATGCGTACACGTGCTGGTGAAGGACTTGACCCGGTTGTAAAAAATGCTCTTAAAATTGGCACAGATTCTGAGGGTGGATACTTAGTTCCTGATGAGTTTGAGAGAACACTTGTCGAGGCTTTGGAGGAGGAGAACATCTTCCGTAGACTGGCTAAAGTTATTACCACCGCTTCTGGCGATAGAAAAATTCCGGTGGTAGCATCTAAGGGCACAGCCTCATGGATTGACGAGGAAGGTGCAATCCCAGAAAGTGATGATAGCTTCGGTCAAGTATCTATAGGAGCATATAAGCTAGGTACGATGATTAAGGTTTCTGAGGAACTTCTAAACGATAGTGTATTTGAACTTGAACCTTATATTTCTAGGGAATTTGCAAGATGTATCGGCAACAAGGAAGAGGAAGCCTTCTTCATTGGAGATGGTTCTGGTAAACCGACTGGTATCCTAGCAGCAACAGGAGGGGCACAATTAGGTGTCACTACTGCGGGTAGCACATCTATCACCATCGATGAAGTGCTTGATCTGTTCTATTCGTTAAAAGCACCTTATCGTAATAAGTCTGTATTCATCATGAACGATTCAACAGTAAAGGCAATTCGTAAGCTGAAAGACGGTCAAGGTCAGTACCTATGGCAGCCATCTATACAGGCTGGAACTCCAGATACGATTCTTAACCGTCCTCTTTTTACATCTTCTTATGTGCCTGCTATTGCAGCTGGAGCAAAGACAATAGCATTCGGTGACTTTAGTTATTACTGGGTAGCAGATCGTCAGGGTCGTGTATTTAAGAGACTTAATGAACTTTATGCTGTTACTGGCCAAGTAGGCTTTGTTGCTACTCAGCGTGTGGATGGAAAATTAATTCTACCTGAAGCCATAAAAGTACTTCAGCAGAAAGCTTAATGGAGGTGCGTTATGAGCTATAACACAAAGAATTATACCGAACAAGGCGGAGAGAAAACTGTTATAGGCGGAACGCTTGAAATCAAGGAAGGAGCCTCGGTAACGGGGCTCTCCGCCAATCCGCTTCTCGTGGCAACAGAGGAGACTCTCGGTGGTGTAAAAGCCGCCGCTGCTGGTGAGGACGATACCGTCGAAGTAAAAATCGGCGAAGACGGTAAGCTGTATGCTCCAACATATCCTACCGATGCTACGGAGTCAGTCTCTGGGCTGGTAAAAAAGGCTGCTAATCAAGCCGACAGCATAGCCGAGGATACAGCCACTCTTGTCACGGATTTTAATGCTCTGCTCGCTAAACTAAAAGCGGCTGGGTTAATGGCAGCAGACGAAGAATGACCGGAGGGAGGCGGACGGCATGACAACTGATAATCTTCTCCCTAAAGTAAAAGCAAATCTGATCCTGACGCATGACGCAGACGATGGACTTCTGCTGCATTACATCAAAGCCGCCGTCTCTTATGCGGAAAGTTATCAGCATGTTGCTGAGGGTTATTACACTGAAAACATCATGCCCCCAACAACTGAACAGGCAGTAATCATGCTGTCGAGTCATTTCTACGAAAGCAGAGATGGCTCGACGGCTGGTTTCTTCGCCGATAGCGTACAGGTGGGGCAGCAGGTTTGGAACACGGTGAACCTACTTCTTAGACTAGACCGGGCTTGGAAGGTGTAAATTATGAGTTTTGGAAAGATGAACACCTTTATTGATATCATCAGTACAGAGCCTATTAAAGACAAGGATGGTTTCGCTGCTATAGGCGATAACATACTTGCCAGTGTACGTGCCTACAAGGAAGATCGGCATGGTAGTGAGCGGTGGGCGAATAGGGCATCATTTTCTTCTGCAACTTCCCTATTTAGGTTTAGAAAAATATCTGGCCTTAGGGTGACCAGTGAAATGGTCATCGTTTGTGATGATGGTAGATATCAGATTTTAAGTGTTGATGATGTGAGAAACCGAGGTATGTATGTCGAGGTTTTAGCAGAAAAGATAGAACCAACTATGAGGTGATGGATATGGCAAAAGTGAATATAAAGATGCCAGAAGAATTCCTTTTAAAGGTATCCCGATTAGCTGACCAGACTGATGTGATTCTTCCTAAGGTTCTGGAAGTTGGCGGTGAAGTGGTATTGGATAAAGTTAAGGAAAATCTAAGTAAAGTGATTGGTAAGAATACAAAATATCCATCCAAAAGCACTGGGGAGCTACTATCTTCACTAGGACTTTCAAGTGCAAAGCAAGATAGAAACGGAAACTTCAATGTTAAAGTTGGCTTTGCCGAGCCACGTTCTGATGGTGAGAGCAATGCTAAAATTGCCACAATCATTGAATATGGTAAGCATGGTCAGCCTGCAAAACCCTTCCTAAAGCCTGCGAGAACTGCATCTAGGAAACCTTGTATCAATGCGATGATCGCAAAGCTAGAGGAGGAGATTGATAAAATATGAATATCTTAGAGGAGCTAAATACACTTCTGACAGCAATACCTATCCCCGTAGAAACCGGGGTTTTTTCAGGTTTGGCACCGGATGAGTACGTGGTGATACTCCCACTTTCGGATGTTTTTGAAGTTCATGCGGATAACCGCCCTGGCTTTGATGTGCAGGAAGCACGGATATCACTATTTTCCAAGAGCAATTACTTAGAGAGAAAGAGGCAGATTACAACGGCTTTGTTAAACGATGATTTTACAGTGACTGAGCGTAGGTATATTGGTCACGAGGATGATACTGGATATCATCATTACGCCATCGACGTGGCGAAAAACTATGGAATGGAGGAATAACATATGGCAACTATCGGTTTGGATAAACTGTACTATGCAAAAATAACCGAGGACTCAAATGGCGAGGAAACCTATGGTGTGCCTTCGGTACTCGCAAAAGCCATTACTGCCGAACTTTCGGTAGAATTGGTGGAAGCAATTCTGTATGCCGATGATGGTGCTGCCGAGGTTGTGAAGGACTTTAACAGCGGTACACTCACTCTCGGTGTAGATGACATTGGCCCGACAGTAGCAGCAGATCTAACTGGTGCGTCTACCGACGACAATGGGGTATTAATTTCTGCAAGTGAGAGTGTAGGTACACCTGTTGCAGTGGGGTTTCGTGCGCAAAAGGCCAATGGAACATACCGATATTTTTGGTTGTATCGTGTTAAGTTTGGACTACCAGCAACCAACTTACAGACAAAGGCGGATTCCATTACCTTTTCTACACCTACTATTGAAGGAACAGTTATGCGTAGGAACAAGCTGGATGGGTTGGGCAAGCACCCATGGAAAGCAGAAGTCACAGAAGGTGACCCCGGTGTTTCATCGTCCACCATAACAGGCTGGTTCACTGAAGTTTATGAACCCGTATATACACCTGAACCATAGGAGGAGAAATGATGGATAATGAGAGAAGTGCCACAATCAAAATAGGTGACAAAGAGTATGAACTAGTTTTAACTACACGTGCAACAAAGGCAATTGCTGGTCGTTACGGTGGTCTTGAAAATCTTGGAGAAAAACTGATGAAATCAGAAAACTTTGAGATGGCACTGGACGAGATAGTTTGGCTAATCACATTGCTTGCAAACCAGTCCATTTTAATTCGTAATCTTAAGAATAAGAACGCACCAGAAGAATTGTTGACAGAGGAAGAAGTGGAGCTTCTTACCTCACCGCTTGATTTGGCGGAATATAAAAGTGCAATCACCGAAGCAATGTTCAAAGGTGCAAAGCGCAACGTGGAAAGTGAGGAAGAAACTCCAAAAAACATGGAAGTCGGGTAACGGACGCTGAAGTCTTTACCCGACTTTATTATTATGGAACAGTTCAGATGGGCATGGACGCAGAGGAATTCTGGCTTATGCCAATTGGACTGTTTTTTGATTTATGGGCTTGCCACAAGCAATGGCATGGGATCGAAAAGCCGAAGAAAACTCGAACGATTGACGATATTATCCCACCAGGCATATAGGAGGAGGTGAAGGTATGGCGGACAATTTTGGATTGAAAATAGGCGTCGAGGGTGAGCGTGAGTTTAAGAACGCCCTGCGAGATATCAATCAGTCCTTTAAGGTGCTGGGCAGTGAAATGGCACTTGTGACCAGCCAGTTTGATAAAAACGATAAATCTATCCAGTCGGTCACTGCTCGTAATGCGGTTTTGAATAAAGAAATCGACGCACAGAAAGAAAAGATTTCAACCCTTAAGGCCGCTCTTGATAATGCCACCTCCTCTTTCGGTGAAAATGACCGCCGCACTCAAAACTGGCAGATTCAGCTGAACAGAGCTCAGGCAGAACTCAATAATATGGAGCGTGAACTTCAGCAGTCTGCGGTTGAAGCAGATAATCTGGGTGAAGAATTAGACAACTCAGGCAAAAGTGCGGAAGATTCTGGAGGTAAATTTGAAAAGCTTGGCGGTATACTCAAGGGCATCGGTGTGGCTATGGGCACAGTTGCAGTTGCTGCTGGAGCTGCTGCTATAAAATTAGGTAAAGAGGTAGTTACTCAGTTTGGGGAATTGGAGCAAAACCTAGGTGGCTCAGAAGCAGTTTTTGGAGCATATGCTGCTTCAATTCAAAAGACCGGTGAAGAAGCCTATAGAAATCTCGGAATTTCCCAAAGTGAGTATTTGGCAACAGCTAATAAAATGGGTGCATTATTCCAAGGCTCTGGCATTGAACAGCGAAAAAGTCTTGAATTGACAGAAAAAGCGATGCAACGTGCAGCAGATATGGCATCCGTTATGGGTATAGATATGTCCGCTGCCATGGAAGCGGTTACGGGAGCGGCAAAAGGCAACTTTACCATGATGGATAACTTAGGTGTTGCCATGAATGCTACAAACATCGAAGCTTATGCTCTTGCTAAGGGACTAGATTTCACTTGGAATACCGCTACACAAGCGGAAAAAGCGGAAGTCGCAATGCAGATGTTTTTTGAGAACACACAGCAGTATGCCGGAAACTTTGCGAGAGAGTCAACTGAGACCATTTCTGGTTCTATTGGGTTATTACAAGCTGCACTTGGCTCTTTTACAGCAGGACTCGGTAACGCTAATGCAGACATGACAAATTTGACGGAAAATCTTGTGGATGCATTCCGTGCAGTCGTTAAAAATATCGTGCCTGTTTTAGAAAACATCGTAACCGCACTCCCGCCTGCGTTCGATGCGATTTTAACAGCAATAGGTGACCTGCTTCCGATGTTATTGGAAACTGTCACGAGCCTGTTCACGCAGGTGTTGGAGACACTCTTGAACTTATTGCCTGAACTGATTCCAGCGGCAGTAGATGCAGTAATGACGATTGTCGGTGCGTTGATTGATAATCTTCCACTGCTCATAAATGCAGCAATAGAACTGGTAACCGCACTTGTGGAGGGTATTGGCATGGCTCTACCGCAACTCATACCCGCAGCAGTTTCGGCAGTCACGCAGATTGTTCAAGGATTAATGGGTAACCTACCACTTATTTTGGATGCCGCTTTGCAGTTGATTATAGGATTAGCACAAGGATTGGTAGATGCAATACCTCAACTAACAACTGCCTTACCTGTCATCATAAAAGCAATAGTGGATTTTATAGTTGAATCCATTCCACAGATTATTGACGCTGGTATTCAATTATTGACTTCATTGGTTACAGCACTGCCTACTATCATCACAGCAATCGTGGAAGCAATCCCGCAGATTATCGACAGTATTATCAGTGCAGTTATTGGGTCAATTCCATTGATTATAGATGCGGGCATACGTCTATTAATATCGCTCATACAGGCACTCCCGCAAATTATCACTACTGTGGTAGGGGCTATTCCGAAAATAATAACATCTTTGGTAAACGCTATTGTAGGTAACATCGACAAGATCATCTTGGCCGGTGTTCAGCTGTTTGTGGCATTAATTGCGAATCTTCCAAGGATAATCGTAGAGATCGTCAAGGCTGTACCTCAGATTATCTCAGGATTGGTCAATGCTTTTACAAGTTATATAAGCCAGATGGCTAAAGTAGGTGGAAACTTAATCAAAGGTCTGTGGCAAGGTATTTCAGATGCAGGTGCATGGCTATGGAGTAAAATCTCTGGATTTTTCGGCAATGTTGTATCAAAGATTAAGAATTTCTTCGGCATCAGTTCACCTTCAAAGCTATTTGCTGGGATTGGCCACAATATGGGTGAAGGTATTGGTGTAGGTTTTGAGGATGCAATGACAGCAGTATCAAGGGATATGCAAAATGCTGTACCAACTAGTTTTGATTTTAATTACAGAGGTTTATCTGGGCAAGGGAATGCCAATGGTACAAGTATCACTCAAAATATCTCTGTTGTGTCACCAAAGCCTCTATCTGAAAAAGAATTAGCCAGGGAATTCAAAAATCTGTCTCGCAAACTGGCACTAGAATATTAAAGGAGGTCTGGCAGTGGAACTTACTTATATTAACTCAAACGGTGAGAGTATCACCCTAAAACAAAGCCGCCCGTATTTTCTTACCAAGATAGACGGCACAGGCAACATACGCCAGACCGTTAATACATTTAAGGCACCGGATCAAGACGGTGCTTTTTATATTTCCTCCACACTGGATATGCGTAATATCACGCTAGAAGGTACGGTCGTAGCGGATTCTCTTGACGAGGCTTATGTACGGAGACAGAGATTTCTTAAGATATTTACTCCAAAAATGCGAGGGACTCTTTTGTATCGTGGACGGCAAATTACTTGTGTGGTAGAGGAAGCAGGATTTACTGTTTCTACTAGGCAACGCATACCAAACTTCTTTGTAAGTTTACTCTGTCCATCCCCTTTCTTCGAAACATTGGATGAGGTGAGAGAGGAGCTGGCGTCATGGATACCTCTGTTTGAGTTTGAACTGGAGATACCAGTAAGTGGTATGGAGTTAGGAATGCGTCAGCCGAGCCAAATCATCACAGTAGAAAACATTGGTGATGTATCTTGTGGATGCGAAATCGTATTTCGAGCACTGGGTACGGTTACCAACCCTGAACTACTAAACATAGACACGGGAGAATATATCCGGCTTCTCACTACAATGAGTGCTGGTGATGAACTTCGTGTATATACCCATTTCGCTGGTAAGCGTGTGGTCCAGGTTATAGGGTCAACGGTTACAAATGCTTTTTCACTATTGGACACCAATTCAACGTTTTTCCAGCTTGCTGCAGGTACTAACACACTGCGCTATGACGCTTCAGTTAATATGGAACTGTTGGAGGTCAGTATTTACTTTCGTCCACAATTTCTGGGGGTGTGAGTATGGAACTATATATCTTTAATACAAACCGGGAGCTTGTGGGCATCGTGGAATCTTTCGAATATCTTCGATGGACACGGCGTTATTCTCAGTGTGGTTCATTTGAACTAAAAGCCATCGCCACACAAGAGAATGCCGAACTTCTAAAAGAAGGAAATATCATTTGGAAGAACGATGATGAAGAAGCTGGGATTATTGAGCATCTTTCCTTGTCTCAGACGGATCAGGAATTTATTACAGTAAGTGGTCGCTTTGCCACGTCCTTTCTTGCTAGACGCATTGTATGGCAAACGGAGAAATTGTCCGGTGACATTTCTGATTGTGTGGAGCAACTTATAGAAAATAACCTTATCAATCCTTCTGATGTAGCAAGAAAGATCAGCGGTATATCCTTTTCATCCCCAAACCTGGGTATACCCATCAGCACCCAAATTTCGTACCGCAACTTGATGGACGCAGTGACGGAACTATGTGAAGTTTCGGAGGTTGGTATCAAGACTATTTTTACTCCTGAAACAGGGGTTTTTACAATAATGCTGTATAAGGGGACTGAATCACAGGCAGTGTTCTCTAAGGAGTATGAGAACCTAACTGAGCAGGTTTATACAGTAAGTGCAGCAGATTTTGCTAACACTGCTCTTATAGGTGGAGAGGGTGAAGGTGCAGAGCGGACATTTGTAGCAATTACAAGTGGATCGGGAGAAACTCGACATGAGATTTTTGTGGATGCTAAAGACCTACGGGCAGAAGATTTTGGAGTGGATTATATCAATACGCTGATTTTTCGTGGGCAGAGCAAGCTAAATGAGCAAGTAATACGTTATTCCTTTGATACATCAGTTAACCCACATGGCAACCTGACTTATAAGGTAGACTTTGACCTTGGGCAGGTTGTTAAGGTTATTTCCAAAGCATGGGGTGTATCTATGACAACACGAATCGCTGAAGTGGAGGAGACATATGACGCGGACGGTCAAAGCATCAGCGTAGTATTCGGAAAGAGCGAGCTAACAATAGCTCAAAAAATTCGCTCTGATATGAGTGAGGTTAAAACGGCATTATCTGCCCCAACTGGCATCTCTGATATTGCAGAAGCATTAGGTAATGTGTCAGAAACACTTGGAGATATTCATGACCTTGACCCCAATATCCAAGGAGATACTGTTACCGATAGTATTAACAATCTGTTTGGGAAACTGCCTTCACTTGAGGTAATTGTTGGAGAAGGAACTATATCGATCGGCCAGTATGCTCTGCACCATATGAGTCCTGGAGATGCTTTTTATTTCACCTCGTGGAGCGGCAACAAATTCAGTGATCAGCCAAGCGATGACGGGCATGTCTTTTTGGTAAAGCATAGCGGGGATAACACGGGAAACGGATATCAGCGGGCAATGGGATTTTTTATATCACGCAATACCATGACGTTTTATGTGATATCTGTTTTTGTGTTTAACAATCCGTCTGGTGAAGCGAACTGGTTAAATATTAATAACGATCCAATAACTACAGCACGGATTGCAAATGGAGCGGTCACTGGTACAAAGATTGCAGAACGAACGATTACAGCAACTAAAATCTCCTCTGCGTTTACTGATTACTCTATGACAGAACAAAACACAGGGCGTCTATGGGTAGATGGTAAGGTAATATATCGAAAAGTAGTAAACCTCGGCTCCCTTCCCAATGCTACTCCTGGGAGCGTAGCCCATGGCATAGCAAACCTAAGTACAGTTGTTAGTTTATCTGGCTTTGCAACAAATGGCACCAACTTCTTGCCACTACCGCTTGCACGGTATAACAACTTCGCTTCACAAATCGGTCTCTATGTGGATAAAACAAATGTCGTTGTTGAACCTGGTATTGACCGGACAGATTATACGGGCTACGTGGTTATCGAGTATACGAAAACCATCTAGGAAGGAGGAATTTTTGTATGGAGAAAAGCGGATTTTTCAATTCATCCGATGGAGATAGAGTCTATGATGCCACGGATTTTGCAGCATACTTTGGAAGTCTTGTTTCAAACGGGATATTTTATAAAACAGCTACAAATCTGCAGGTATCACCAGGGATGGGATTGGCAGTAAGCGTGGCGGCTGGAAGTGCGTGGATTAATGGATATAGATATGAGAATACAGATGCGTTAAATATGCCTCTCACTACAGCGCACGGTAGCAATCCACGCATTGACCGGATTGTTGTTCGCTTAAGCCAAATCAGCAGGAGTATTCAGCTTGCAGTTGTTACCGGTACTCCAGCTGCTACACCAGTAGCTCCTGATTTAACAAGAACCAGCGATGTATATGAACTCGGTATTGCAGACGTTCTTGTACCTGCTGCGGCTACATCAATAGCAGCAAATAACATTACTGATACCAGATTAAACACCAGCCTTTGTGGGTTAGTGAACTCATTGGTATCGGCGGTTTACGAGTGAGGTGAATTTCTATGGCAACCTATCAAGCGATAAATGCTTGTACATGGCGTAATGGCAGTTGGATTGCGGGTGTAACCGACTACGTTCGACAAGGGGTTTATGCCCCAGCCAATAATTATGAGAATGTTGGTGCCATGTTATTTGACCTTACAAGTATTCGAAATACCTATGCAAACTATTATCCTACCTCTGCCAGTATTCGTCTTGTTAGGATAGCTGCAGGTGATTGGGGTTCAGCCAGAACGATAACACTATATGCTGGAAATGCATATGGTTTGCCATCTCCTAGTTCGGGTACCAGCATATCCGGGAGTAGACCTACGAAAGTTACTTCTGGATATAGCTATACTGTTTCTGCCGGACAAGGTACAAAGGATATCGCAATTTCCACCGCGCTCATTGATTCCATCGGTAGTGGAGCTAGTAACTGTTTATTCATGGATGCTGGCTCCAGCACACTAAACTATATGGGATTTCGAGCCAGAGATGATTTAAGCCAGATAGTGTTAACCATTAACTGGGCAATAAGAACCACAGCTTGTAGTGCTCCGACATCCTGTTCATTGAGTGCAACCCTCTCGGAGGACAATGTTACATTATCATGGAGTGGTGCTTCCGGTGGTACAAATAATGCCATCTCCTCCTACGAGATACAGTATAGTGATTCTGCTGACAACTTGAATTGGGGATCGTGGACAGCACTAACTACAGTAACCACCACGGCCACTAGTGGCAGCTTGTCAGTTGCACCACCATCAACACGGGGTAATTATCGTAGGTTTCGGGTGCGAACTCGAGGTACAGCAGGAGCAAGTTATTATTCAGGCTGGAGAGTATCGTCGAACTCTGTTCGCAGAAACACAGTTCCTAGCCCACCAACTACAGTGACTGCTACTCCAATCAATTATAGTGATGAAACAATCACGCTTACTTGGAGCGGTGCTTCTGGAAGTACGAGTGCAATCAAGGGATACCAGATTGCCAGTAGAACATCTACGGATAACAGCACATGGAGTTCATGGAATGTTCTAACCATTTTAGCCCTATCGGCCAGTGGAGGTAGTTATAACCCTAACGTGTCACGAGTTCCAGGAACATATACTCAATTTGGTGTATGGACGATAGATAATCTCGATGTCTACTCCTCGGAAAAAATCAGTAATAGTATTTATTGTGATATCACGGCTTGTGGAGCACCGACCGCTTGCTCGGTAAGTTCAACTTTAGCTGAAGGAAATGTTACTCTTTCATGGAGTGGTGCATCCAGTGGAGCAGGCAACACCATCACATCCTATGAGATTCAATATAGTGACTCGGCAGATAACAGCACATGGGGAGCATGGACAGCATTAACAATAGCGATTTCCTCAACAACAAGTGGTAGCGTAGTTGTTAGCCCACCGACAACTCGCGGTTATTACCGTAGGTATAGAGTTAGGACACGTGGTACGGCTGGCGAGAGTTTTTATTCTGACTGGACTATATCTAGCAACACTGTCCGCAGAAATACACTGCCCATTCCGCCTACTTCGTTCACTGCTACTCCTCCAATATATGAGACGAATACAGTAACCCTTATGTGGAGCGGAACGATACCGGGAACCAGTGCCATCAAGCAATATGTTATTCAACAAGCTACATCAACAGACGGTATAAATTGGTCGGTATATGAAGCATTGACTACTATTATTTCAAGTGCTACTTCAGGTACCCATCAGGTAAATGCTTCCCTGGTACCTGGAATGTATACCCGCTATCGAATAAGCGTAACAGATACACTTGATGCAGTTTCAAGCCATGTGGTTAGTAACACGGTAAAGAAAAACAGTCCGCCTGCTGCTCCGATCATCGTCAGTCCTATGACCGGAAAGTCTACTTATAACACTACACCACGCTTTATGATTACTACAGGCACTGAACCAGACGGTCAGACACAGATTGTGGAAGTAAAGATTGATTCAGGTGAGTGGGTTAATAGTGTGGATAATCCTGAGAGATTTTCTACGAGTGGCTATCTGGGAAATGGTGTTAGTACGGTGTACCAAGCGGAACCGCTTGCAGCAGGAACCCATACTGTAACCTTCCGCTGTCTTGATAGTGATATTGAGTCGGCAAGCACAGAAGTTGTCAGGACATTTACTATATTACCGCCACCTTTTGAAACGATTACTGCAAATGAGACTGTTGTAAAGGCAGCACATATTCAGACGCTTCGAACCGCTTTAAATATAGTGCTAAGTTATTACAACTTATCCCCTGTAATTTGGAGTGAAGAGATTATTGCGGGAAGAACAACAGTTAAAAAATGGCCATTTCACATTACTGAAATCCGAAAGGCTATTGATACTATCATTACAGTGGTTAATGGTTTTGACTCTTCTGTAGCATTTGATATACCACCTGTGACATGGCTCCCTATTGGAACAGGGCGTCCAAAGGCGGATGTGATGCAACAAATCCACGATCTTATACTGATGCTGTAAGGTGCGTGATACGGCAACAGCACTCTTGTATTTTACAGGGGTGCTTTTTTAAATACACAAATTAATGTAATGGAGGTGTTTACAGTGAAAGAGATTTGGAATTGGATACAGTTAGCTTTTGCGGCTGTTGGTGCTTTTCTTGGATGGTTTCTCGGTGGGTTTGACGGATTTCTATATACACTGGTCACTTTTGTAGCTATTGATTATCTGACAGGTGTCCTTTGTGCGATTACAGATAAAAAGCTATCCAGCGAAATTGGTGCCAAGGGAATTTTCAAAAAGGTGCTCATCTTTGTAATGGTAGGTATCGCTCATATTCTTGATACACAAATTTTGGGGAGTGCAGGATACGATGGCAGCGCTTTGCGAACAGCGGTAATCTTTTTCTACCTAAGTAACGAGGGTGTATCCATTTTGGAGAATGCAGGTCATATTGGACTACCCATCCCAGAAAAACTAAAGGCGGTTCTTAAGCAACTACATGGTCGTGATGAGGAACCTCCTAAGCCAGGTGATGAAATATGATTGACTTAACGAAAGCGGTAACGGTATTCATTGGTCGACGCGGTGAACACAATTACCGAAATATTGAGTTTGATGTATCAAGCCTACTGGAAGATAACTACCCAAGTGCCTCCTTAAATGCGATTTACAAAAGGCCTGATGGGGTTGCATATCCGGTAGTCACGAACTACGCTGATGGTGTCCTTACATGGCAGCCCAATGCAACGGACACATCATTTGTTGGTGTTGGTCGGCTTGAAATAAGGGTTACTTATGGTGATGTGGTTGGAAAGAGCGCAAGAATACTAACCATAGTCGAGGATGCTCTTGTGGATGGAATTGCTGAACCACCAGAACCTCCAGCACAGGAATGGTTAAATAAAGTGCTTTCAGCTTTAGCTGAACTGGATATTGATGAAATAAATAATCTGCTCAACCTCACTTACAATCTATTAAACAACAACTATGATTTGCTAAATACAACACACAATTTGGTTGAGGATACCCGCGAAAATTTATATAGGCGGACAGGTATTCTACTAAACCATTTGCATCCAATAGAAACAGCTAGTGCACCGGATATGATTAGCCGGAGGGCAGCCATCACATTTAGCAATATAGCAAATGGAAACAATGTAGTGATTGGCATGATAACATATACCTTCGTTACAGCTTTGGGTAGTCCAGCTGCAAATAATGTGCAGGTTCTAATTCAAGACACCCTTCGTAATACAGTTAAGACACTTGCTAGAGCTATAAGGGGCATTGATGACGAAATGAATATTGCCTATGGAATTGGGACTGATCCAAATCCAATTTGTACAGCTTACTGGACAAGTCAAAGGTTTTCCATAGGTAGTACTACCGTTGAGGCAGGTGAGAGCCTTTTTCTACTTGAAAGAGCAGAAAATGTGACTTCCGCAATACCTCTCTCATCCACTGCAACCACTATTATTAGTGACTTCACCCGTTCGGCCTATTCAAGATATATTTTGTCGGGTAATGTCTCGGGTTCAGGCGGTGCAAACAGTGTCCGTGGTCCTTTGCACACGATATTACCTATTAATAGTGTGGTTATTGGCGGTCAGGGCGGAGAATTGTATACGACGGCTTATGATTGCCATTTGATAACTCTTTGTCGTCAATCGGATACTAGTGAAAAGGAACTGGACTTGTATATTTCTAATGATGAGGAGACGTTCACCAGAATTCAACGGAGTACACCTGTCGGATCGAATACTTCAGCAGAATCCTTGCACATTCATATTCAAATGCGGCAGGCCAGAGTTCCAGCCGGTTATGGACTGTATATCTGTATGGGAAGTGATGGAACATCATCAAATGCTTATTGTGATTTAAAGTTTACCTATCACCTGTACCCTGTCCATCTTACACCTGAGCCAAATGATTAAATGTTGAGGTGATTATAATGAAATTATACAAACTAATACTTACGAACAATGCCTGCTACAAAGCAGGCAAAACAATAAAACCGAAGGGTATAATGGTTCATTCAACAGGGGCTAACAACCCATGGTTGAAGAGATATGTTGGTCCAGATGATGGTTTGCTCGGAAAGAACCAATACAACAATCATTGGAATCAGGATAAACCCGGAGGTCGTCAAGTTTGTGTCCATGCTTTTATTGGTAAGTTAGCAGATGGCTCCATTGCCACATACCAAACATTGCCTTGGAATCATCGTGGTTGGCATGCTGGAGGGGATGCGAATAATACCCATATAGGTTTTGAAATTTGCGAGGACGGTCTAACCGATGCCTCGTATTTTTCTGCTGTTTATAATGAAGCAGTAGAGCTTTGTGTACATCTTTGCAAACTCTATGGACTAAGTGAGAAGGATATCATCTGTCATAGTGAAGGCTATAAGCAAGGTATAGCCAGTAACCATGCGGATGTTATGCACTGGTTTCCTAAGCATGGGAAGACCATGGATACCTTTAGAGCAGACGTTAAGAAACTTCTAAACGAAGAAGAAAAATCAGCAGAGCCAGTGAAAAAGAAATATTACCGTGTGCAGATTGGTGCATACACTGTCAAAGCAAATGCTGAGGCACAGCTTGCCAAAGCTAAAAAGGCAGGCTTTACGGATGCATTTATTAAGTATGATTAATCAAAAGGGCGAGTTAAAAACGGTGTTGCTTGATTTTCACAAAGTCTCTCAAATAAAATATTAAACTATTAATTTATCTAGCCTGTGGGGGTTATTCCCTTGCAGGCTCTTTTTTTATGCTCTGATTTTATTTTATTTTATTTTTACAAATCCTCAACTTCGACCTGTTCCCGCGGCTATTAGGTAGGAGGTGATTCTACATGAATCAGCATGAGGATAAAAAAGTTATGAAGATCTCGGATGAGATTATAGACAAAGGCATCGAATTAAAGAAAATGTCACAGGAGCAACTACAGCGTGAGTTTGATTATATTCAAGCAGAGAAATTACTTAGAAAGATGCTCCAAAAAGGTTTAATAACTGAAGTAGAATTCAACAAGATAGACGCATTAAACCGCCAAACTTTCTCCCCCTTTTTAGCAGAAATAATGCCCTGAAATCGTTGATATATAAGGGTTTCAGAGGTAATATGTGACCTACCAAGAAGGAGGTGAGAGGATGAAAAAGATAACAAAAATAGAAGGAAATCTAGCCAACTCTTTTCTTAAGCCAAAAACACGAGTGGTTGCCTACTGCCGAGTTTCAACAGATAGTAATGAACAGCTAGTCAGCTTGCAAGCACAAAAGGCTCATTATGAGTCCTACATAAAGGCAAATCCAGAATGGGAATATGCAGGCTTATATTATGACGAGGGAATCAGCGGTACGAAAAAGGAAAATCGCTCTGGTCTTCTTAAAATGTTATCAGACTGTGAAACTGGGAAGATTGACTTAATTATTACAAAGTCCATCAGCCGATTTGCGAGAAATACTACAGACTGCTTGGAGATGGTTCGCAAACTGATTGACCTTGGGGTTCATATCTATTTTGAGAAGGAAAACATCAATACGGGGTCAATGGAAAGTGAGTTGATGCTTTCTATATTAAGCGGGCTTGCAGAAAGTGAGTCAATTTCCATTTCGGAAAATACTAAGTGGGCAATTCAAAGACGATTTCAGAACGGAACTTTTAAGATTTCATATCCACCATATGGTTATGACAACATTGATGGTCAAATGGTGATAAACCCTAAGCAGGCTGAAGTTGTGAAGTATATTTTTGCAGAGGTATTATCGGGAAAAGGTACACAGAAAATTGCAGATGATCTTAATCAAAAGGGTATTCCATCAAAAAGAGGTGGTCGTTGGACGGCTACTACCATTCGAGGGATTCTGACCAATGAAAAATATACTGGCGATGTTATTTTGCAAAAGACCTATACTGACCGCCATTTTAACAGGCACACCAATTATGGTGAGAAAAATATGTATCTAGTAGAAAACCACCATGAGGCAATTATCAGCCATGAAGATTTTGAAGCTGTGGATGCCATTCTCACTCAGAGAGCAAAGGAAAAAGGCATCGAAAAGCGCAATAGCAAATATCAAAACCGATATTCTTTCTCCAGCAAAATTATCTGCTCGGAATGTGGCAGTACCTTTAAAAGACGGATTCATTCGTCTGGAACAAGAAAATACATTGCTTGGTGCTGTAGCAAGCATATAAGCCAGATAACGGAATGTTCTATGCAGTTCATTCGAGATGATGATATAAAGACGGCATTTGTTACGATGATGAATAAACTCATTTTCGGTCAGAAGTTCATATTAAGACCACTTTTGGATGGGTTACGTAACCAGAATAGTGCAGCGAGTTTTCTCAGAATTGAAGAGTTGGAAACTAAGATTGAAAACAACATGGAGCAGAGCCAGATGCTGACAGGTTTACTGGCCAAAGGATATCTGGAACCTGCTCTGTTTAATAAAGAAAAGATTTCACTGGAAGCAGAAAGAGAAAGACTTCTTGCTGAAAAGGATCAACTTACTCGTTCCATCAATGGCAATTTTGCAAAAGTAGACGAGGTTGACCGTCTGCTTAAGTTTACCACTAAGTCCAAAATGCTCAAAACCTATGAGGATGAGCTGTTTGAAAATTACGCAGAGAAGATTATTGTTTATTCACGAGAGATAGTTGGATTTGAATTAAAATGCGGAATCACATTGAAGGAAAGGTTGGTGAATTAGATGGGTCACATACCCTATGGATATAGAATTGAAAACGGTAAGGCTGTTGTGGATGAAATAGCATCGGAGCGGGTAAAAGAATTATTTTCAGGATACTTGGCAGGACTTTCTTTGAAGGGTGCTGCTAAAAAAGCTGGGATAGACTGCTACCATGCCACAGTAAGTAAGATGTTGCAGAATAAGCACTACCTTGGCGATGAATTCTACCCTCCAATTATTGATGAGGAGACCTTTGAAAAAGCCAGAGTAGAAAGACGAAAACGAGCAGAAAAGCTAGGAAGGATATGGGAGCCTAAAGATGAACCAAAAACGGATTATCCTGTAAAGTTCAAAGCAAAGCCTCTGGTGCAAAAATATGAAGACCCATACAAGCAAGCAGAATATGCTTACAGTTTGATAGAAAGTGAGGTGTAACCAGTGGCGGTAAGTAGGAATGTAACAGTGATTCCAGCAATTAAACGAGTCGGAAATAATAAAAATAGTGAAAGCAAACCCAAAATTCGAGTGGCTGCTTACTGCCGTGTTTCAACGGATAGTGAGGAGCAGGCTTCGAGCTATGACATTCAGATTGAGCATTATACAAATTATATTAAGAAGAACAAGGAATGGGAATTGGCAGGGATTTTTGCGGATGACGGTATCACAGGTACAAATACCAAAAAGCGTGATGAATTCAACCGCATGATTGAAGAGTGCATGGCAGGCAATATTGACATGATCATCACAAAATCCATAAGCCGATTTGCCAGAAACACGTTGGACTGCCTTAAATACATCCGTCAGTTAAAGGATAAAAACATCGCTGTGTTCTTTGAAAAAGAGAATATAAACACCATGGATTCTAAGGGTGAAGTCCTGCTGACCATTATGGCATCCCTTGCCCAACAGGAAAGCCAGTCCTTAAGCCAAAACGTTAAGCTGGGTATTCAGTATCGCTATCAGCAAGGTGAAGTTCAGGTCAACCACAAGCGTTTCCTTGGATACACCAAAGATGAAAATAAGCAATTGGTGATTGACCCAGAGGGTGCTGAGGTTGTTAAACGGATTTACAGGGAGTACCTTGAGGGTGCCAGCCTTTTACAGATAGCAAGAGGACTAGAAGCAGACGGTATTCTAACAGCGGCAGGCAAATCCAAATGGAGACCAGAAACACTGAAAAAGATACTGCAGAATGAAAAGTACATCGGTGATGCCCTTCTACAAAAAACATATACGGTTGATTTCCTTTCTAAAAAGCGAGTCAAGAATAACGGAATCGTTCCCCAGTATTATGTAGAAAACAGCCATGAGCCTATTATTCCACGCGAGCTTTTTATGCAGGTTCAAGAAGAGATGGTTCGAAGAGCGAATATCCGAGGAGGTAAAGGTGGTAAAAAGAGAGTCTATAGTAGTAAGTATGCTTTATCAAGTATTGTTTACTGTGGGCAATGCGGTGATATTTACCGACGAGTACATTGGAATAACCGAGGTTACAAGTCTATTGTTTGGAGATGTGTTAGTCGTTTAGAGGAAAAAGGCTCTGAATGTACGGCACCTACCATAAATGAGGAAACATTACAGGCAGCAGTGGTTAAGGCTATTAACGAACTTTTGACTAACAAAGAGCCCTTCCTCTCAACGTTACAGAAAAACATAGCTACCGTCCTCAATGAAGAAAATGATAATACCACCGATGATATTGATAGAAAACTGGAAGAGTTACAACAACAGCTCCTTATACAAGCAAAATCAAAAAATGACTATGAAGATGTGGCTGATGAAATATATCGACTTCGGGAGTTAAAGCAAAATGCACTTGTAGAGAATGCAGATCGAGAAGGGAAAAGGCAACGAATCGCTGAAATGAGTGATTTCTTGAATGAGCAATCCTGCGAGTTAGAGGAGTATGATGAGCAATTAGTAAGGCGGCTAATTGAAAAAGTTACGGTATTTGATGAAAAGCTGACCATTGAATTCAAATCAGGTATTGAAGTAGATTCATAAATATATGCTTGGATGGCCAAATCGTCAATCAGGAGAGACATTTTCTTGATTGATGATTTTATTTTGTAATTGACTAAAGTTGGTAATATGTATATAATCTTATCAACAATGTTGTCAATATTGTTATTGGTAAGGAGAGAACAACGTGATTGATGTTAACGAGCTATTAGAAGAAGCTATTAGAGAAACAGAAAATTTGAATGAAGGTGAGGTCTTTCTTGTTAAAGATTTGTTCAAGGGCTATATATGGAACAGGATACCAAGAAAGGATCGGCTTCTGCTTGGAACTTTATTTCTTAACCGAGTTAGCAAAATGAAGGGCAATATAAAGGCTATTGAAAAGACTTCTTCAAATCAACAGAAGTATAAAAAAGTCTAAAGTAACAGTTATAAAAGGTAGTGAAGAACTATTAATATTATAAGTCTGGATAGGGGTGAATGATTAAATGGAGCAAGCTAATACTGTTGAAGATTATTTAAAAAAGCTATCGCGCTACGATATTTATAATAATGTATTTTATAGAGGACAGTCAGAAAAATATAAAAATATCACATCGAGTGTTTCCAGAGATGTAGGTTATACAATGAATGAAAGCTCTATCTACACGGAAGCTATAAAAATGAGAACTATGGAGTTTGATGGCTTAACTTCTCCAATTGAGTGCTTATCGAAAATGCAACATTATGGAATTCCAACGAGACTAGTAGATTTGACAATTGATCCTTTAATAGCACTCTTTTTCGCTGTCCAAAAAGTGGACTGTAAATCACATGGGAACGTATATGTATTTGTTCAACCAGAGCATTCCTTAAATGATAAGAGAGTTAAGCTGTTGTCACATCTTGCAACATTAAAATCACTTAAAATTGATGTGATAAAAAGTTCCTATATAGAACGCTATTCAGAAAATATAACAGAAGATGAAATATTAGAATTTGCTTCAAAAGGAGCATTTATAAAGCACTCCGTAGAACTTCAAAAATCAAACGAAAGACTATTCTGCCAGAAAGGGACTTTTGCAATCTGTGGTAATGAAATAATAGGTAGAGAGATAAAAAAAACTGTATTACCTCTTAATTCAATTGAACCAACAATGGTTATAAGGATTCCTTTTGAACATAAACAAGCAGTAAAAAAAGAGCTGGATGAAAAGTATAATATTAATGAGACAACAATATATCCTGAGTTACCGTCGGTTGCTGATTATTTGAAGGAAAAATATAAAAAAGTAGATTTTGATCTGGAGGGTACATATAGCATTCTTGAAGTAAAAGACATGTCTAATTCAGGTGCTAGACGCTGTTCTATAGTAGCAGTATTAAATAAAGTTTTGCGCATTGAAGAAATAAAAAATATTGGAATTCAGATTATTGATCAATATAAAAGTGCAAACGATGTTGTTTGGGTGTATATTGCAAAAAATGGCGACGATTATATTATGCGAAACTGGATGATAAGAGGGCAATGGATTAGAGAATCCTTAGACCCTAGATGCAAGCCACATCTTATTGGAGATATGGATGAATTAGGGTATATTTGGCGCTTTGAAAAGTCCTACAGTACACTGGCAGATTATTATGATGAATATTCCTTTACAGATGATAAAATTCTTTATACTCAAAATATGAAAACATTTGAAAAATTTGAACCTCACTATAAGTTTATGTTAAATGCCTTTGAGAGTGGAAATATGAAGGACTTAGAAGAGTATGCTATTGATAATGCAGGAGATATCACTAAGTTATTTCTAAAGTTTGGTGATTATGGCCACTCGAGAAATAATGAGTTTGACAAATACTTGAACAGTTTTCAAGAAGTGGCGTTACATTTGGATAACATAGTCTTGTGGGTGAAAAAGGAAGAATTAAATTCACATACTAAAAGATACCTGATTTCAAATTGTTTTAGAGATGCTAAGTTGCATTTTAATAGAATAAAGGAACAAGCTATGTATTGGAAAAAAACCATTAATCTTTCAGAGGACGAGTACAATAAAATTGATCCCGAAAAAATAAAAAGACAAGAATATCAGTATAAACAAACAATACCACTAAACCCGGATGGTTTGGATGTTACCTTTAATCTTGATATTTCTCAAAACATCGACAATACATTGAATATAAGAGGAACGACTAATCTTTTTGATAAAGCATCATTAATGATATCTTTGAGAAATTCTAAAGGCTTACTATTAGCACAGAATAAATCATTAGTGGAAAATGGAATATTTGATTTTGGTAAACTTGGAAAGAAAGGTATTGGCTTCGATAAAGGAAAGTATAAAGTAGATATTACTCTTGCAATTCCCTCAGTTCAAAACGAAGAATTTTTGCTTAAAGCAGGATTAGAGTATGAGAATTTAAAAGGAAAATATGTTGATAGAACCGGTATAGGACCAACGATTAGCTATACGGAAGAGTTCGAAATTTAGTTTGTTTGAGCCTATTTAGTGAAGTGGAGGATAAAATATGTCCGATGTAAAGAATGCATATGATCAGATTATTGATTTTTTAAGCAATGAAACAGAAAAAACATTATTGCTAAGAGGTATTGCTGACAAGGAAAAACATCAGGCTCTTCTTAAGGCCTTGAATGCTCATGGAAACTTGAAAGGGCTGATTAATTTAATTCATACAACAAAAGATGGAATGGAGAGCTTCTTCCGTTGGGCCGAACTCTATAAAGTTAACGTACCGAAAAAATATGGACAAGGAATGAAGTTATCAAATCTTACAATTTTCTTTGATAATTTAACCACTAAAAGCAATAGTGAAAAATACGATGATTATGCATTTGACTTTATGATTATATGGCCAATTCAAAGTGTAACAAAAAATGAAAAAGAGATTCAGATGTTAAAAGAAATGGCTGAACGTCAAAAAACCAAAAAGATCATATATCTTACAATAAAGGAACCTTGGTACAACCCAGATTCTTTAGAACCTATTTCCGACCGAGTAATTAAACTAGATTGTGAGAATGATGATCCAAAAGAGTACCAGCGAATTTTAGCTGCCTACGAAGAGGATATGAAAAGGCGCTATTAAGTGAGATTAAATGAATTAACAGTATTACTTGGGAGGAATTTAGCATGGCTACTTTTCAGGATTTTATGAAATTAGATAGGAATTTGAACGGAGGGATTGCATGGTAAGCAAAACAGATGCTATTGAGATAATAACATACGCTGAAGAAAGTGGAATTAACATATGGATTGATGGTGGTTGGGGGGTAGATGCATTATTAGAAGAAGAAACAAGAGTACACAACGATATTGATTTATTTGTGGAAGAAAGTAATAGTAAAAAGTTTATTGAAATAATAAAAGAAAAAGGCTTTGCTGAAGTTACAGAAGCATATACCACCACATCTCACACAGTTTGGAAGGATACTAAAGGTAGGATAATTGATCTTCATATATTTAAATTCAACGAACAAGGATACATTGTTTTTGAAGGAGAAGCATATCCCCCAAAAGTGTTTAGTGGTATTGGGAAAATAGGCGATAAAATGGTTAGATGTATTGATGCTGAAAATCAAGTATTATTTCATCTGGGATATGAGCATGATGAAAATGATATACATGATGTAAAACTATTGTGCGAGAGATTTAATATTCCTGTTCCGGGTGAATACAAGTAACTGACAAATTCCAATTTGTCTATCAATAGTGCAATAAATTAGAGTTAAGAGGAGGAATAGATGTGGCACGTTCTATTAGAGATTCCCTTTCGGGATTTGGAAGTGAACTGTTGGAACGAATAAGAGAAGATAGCAATGCAAGGCTAGATGAAGCTGCCTTTGAAGAAAGAGTCATTGGGATTGAAAAGGCAACTGCGGCTCTGAAGGAAGCCAAAGTTGAAGATGAGAAAATCATTTACCTTTTGCAAAAATATTGGGATTTACGCCTTAGCGAGGCAAAGGAATTTTTGCAGCAAGAAAGATACACTGAAGAGAAGTAAAGGATTCCTGTAGGTAAACATCTCAAAGATAAATTCAGTTTAACGATACTAACTACATGAAAGGGAATCGACAATACTGTGCACAGATTGTCGGATGGATAAATGCATCCTCTGATAATATTGATGATGAAAGACCAGCTAATTAAAGTCAAGAGTTTTTAAGAAAAAGCTTTATGAATTT
>ENA-UPAD01001245-UPAD01001245.1-bioreactor-metagenome-genome-assembly--contig:-NODE-1245-length-28072-cov-669.756826_pt1 | contig 28072 bp, 41 predicted proteins | sample MGYA00238179_ERZ772710 | MGnify/ENA primary metagenome ERZ772710 (study PRJEB29004, sample SAMN07631245) | bioreactor metagenome | isolation source: Switchgrass digestor | place: USA: Dartmouth...
GCAAGCACGAGCAGGTGTTCAGGGATTGGATAAGATTGCTGCGAGAGGACCAGCAGGCTACCCTTGAGATGGTGCTAAACTGGCACAAGCGGCTGACATTGCTGTTTGCAGACCTGCTGCTCGGTGAGCTGCCAAGGATAAGCGCCGGAGACCAGGACAGCGAGGAGCAAAAAGCCGTTGAACGTCTAATCGACTACAACGGTCTCTTTAATGTGGCTTATGAGGTTGCCTTAGATGTTAGTCGTTACGGTACAGGAATATTCAAAATTCGCTATGACGGCCGAGCCATAATCGAAGGCCAGCAACCGGCCATCTGGTTTCCCGTGGTGAAGCCGGACAACATCAAAGAGATTCAGGCCCATGTATTGGCGTGGACTTATGAGGAAGATGCCCAGGAACGGGGCAAGACCGTTACAAAGAAGTATCTGCAGACCGAGACACACGAGCGGGGGAAAATTATCACAGCTAAATATCCGATTGAGAATAATATCATTGGTCCTGCACTTGAATATCAGGAAACAGAGACTGGTGTTGACGAGTTTTTGGTTGTACCAGTTAACAATGTCCTTACTACCGACAGGGTAACGGGCCTTGATGATTACAGCGACCTGGACAGCATCATCCAGGAGCTTGAGGTTCGTATTGCGCAGATAAGCCGAATCCTTGACAAGCACGCAGACCCGAACATGTACGGCCCCGACACGGCTCTGGAACACGATCCGACAACGGGGCAGTGGGGATACCGGGGCGGGGGCAAATACTTCCCTGTTGGTCCTGAAGAAAACCCACCAGGATACGTCACATGGGACGGGAAGCTGGAGGCAGCATTTAAGCAGATTGACTTGCTCATGGAGCAGCTATATATCCTTTCCGAGACATCAGCAGCGGCATTTGGGCAGCTCAAGGCGGGCCTTGCCGAATCAGGCACAGCACTAAGACGCTTGATGATGGCTCCGTTGGCAAAGGTAAACCGTATACGCATGAGGTTCGATCCAGCGTTGAAAGAAGTCCTCTGGTTGGCATCGCGATTGGAAAAAGCTCAGGGTATGGCTGGAGCTGTTGTTCTTGAAAACATCCACATTGACTGGAAAGACGGCCTGCCGGATGATGAGCAGGAGCTTACACAGAATGAAGTCCAGAGGTATACTGCCGGGCTGACCAGCCTCGAGAGTGCGCTGAGGCGGTTATATGATCTTGAAGGAAGCGCACTCCTGGAAGAAATAGACCGCATTAAGGGCGAGCAGTCCGGATCCACTCAGGGCAGCACTGGCCTGCCGGCAATCACGCTCCCGCCAGCAGGAGGTACGAACGAGGGCGATGGTGAAGGCGGTGAAAAGTAATGCCGATGACAGCAAGGCAGTTGAGCGACGCTGAGATAGACAGGCTGGTTAGGTTCTATGAGAAGGCAGAGCGTGAGATCCTGGATCAGATCAACCGGGCGCTGCTCAGGGCGAACAAGACGGAATACCTGGTCCAGATGAGGCAGAACGTTCTTGCGATCCTTGAGCAACTCCGGGAAGGGAACCGGACTTGGTGCAGCGAGGCGATCCCCCGGGTATATTCGGTGGGAATGAACACCGCCGATGCGATGCTCCGGGAAACAGGTGCTTCCGTAATGACCGGGTTCGGAGCGATACATCAGCAGGCGGCCCAGGTACTTGCCGAAAATGCTTATCAGAGGTTTGAGGACGTCGTACAGGTGATAGGCCGGCAGGTGAACGATATATACCGGGAGCTGGCGTTGGAAAACGTCCGGGGAACTGTGATTGGCTACGATACATGGAAGCAGACCGCCAAGAGATTCAGGGAACAGCTTGCAGAACGTGGAGTAACGGGATTTAAGGATAGGTCCGGGCGGATGTGGAATATGAGGACATATACTGAGATGGTGGCGAGGACTACGACCCAACAAGCGCATATAGAAGGAACTCTTAACCGTTTGAGCGAACAAGATCATGATCTAATTATTGTAAGTAGGCATAAAGGAGCCTGCTCATTATGCGCTCCCTGGGAAGGGAAGGTGCTTAGCATCACCGGCAAGACAAAAGGATATCCGACATTTGAGCAAGCCAAAGCCGCCGGATTAATGCATTGCAACTGTCGCCATGCTGTAAGTCTATACATCGATTTAGATAAAGAAATTGAAGAATTAGAAAAAGAGGTGGGCTGATTGGCTGGCAAACCAAACGTTTTTAGACCATATAAAGACAAGGAATACATGATTGAACTCTATGTAAACAAAAGGCTTTCAGCAAAAGAGTGCGCTGAATTATTAGGATGCGGGGAAAACACTATTTTAAGATGGCTTAAAAAGCATGGAATAGAGACAAGGTATCATGCAAGTGGTGAGTTAAATCCTATGTGGGGCAAGAGAGGTAAACTGCATCATAATTATAACAGTTCCGAAAAAGAATGCCCGATATGCGGTAAATCTTTTAAAGTGCCAAAATATGATACTGAAAGAAGGCAGACTTGTTCTTGGAAATGTAGAAATGAATTATGGAAAAAGACAGGTATACAAGCTGGGCCCAATAATCCCAACTGGCAAGGTGGCATTGATTATAGACGAGGTGCAAATTGGGAGGAGAACAGAAAAATAGCTTTAGAAAGAGATGGATATAAATGTGCAATGTGTGGCGCGACAGATAAGGAAAAACGAATCGATGTGCATCATGTAATACCGTATCGTTGCTTTGATAACGACAAAGAAGCCAATCACCAAGATAACTTAATCTGTTTATGCCTCAATTGCCACATGAAAGCTGACAGGGTTTACAACAAGATGGAAAAGAAGGGCGCTATCGAGAGTATGGCAGGGTTGCCACTTATAGTAAAATCTTTAAGGTGGACGGATAAGGTATTACCTAGAATCGTCTAAGGCTTTTTAGGCACACCCTCAACAACAATGCCGTATATTTTAGGGTCGTTAAATTTCATCGGAATAAGTACCTGGCTTTTGTAGCAATAGCAGTTTTTCTCCGGTACCCAAATAATATTGCCCATTCTGGGTTTCGTGCCAGGCCGGGGAATGTACCAGTGGCCGCATTCTTTCCAAAACAGGCGGGTATGGTGCTTACCGAGCCGGATAAGAGTAGGTACCATCTTCTCTTTATAGATTAGGCTGATGCGGTGATTGATGCCAACGTGGACAGACAATTCGTCCTGTTGCATATACCAATTAAAATCACTCACAAAATACACCTCTGGGATAATTATACTCCAGGGGTGTTGTTATGTACATGAAGGGAGGTTGCGTGTTGCCAATTAAAAGGCGAATAATTCAAACATCGGTTACACGTAACGGCAAGAAGTACAATGTCAGAATTGCTAAAGACAAGAATGGGTATTATGCCTGCGCTCAAAGGGTAAGGACAAAAAGCTATCCGAGGATTGAGGACATTCCCATTAGTTCAATCAAGCGAGTTGAAAGAATAGGTTAATAAGCGCCTTCGGGCGTTTTTTTATTTTACTTATATTAAGAGGAGCCGGTAGGAGGGTAAGCTGATGAAAACGAGCAGTAATGTTATCCAGCTGCACAGGTGGGAAGTTCACGAATTTTCTTGGGGTACAGCAGTCCGGGAGCAAAGGACCGGCAAATGGACAAACATTTTTCTCAAACCTGACGGGCAAGAGATTGATGTAAGTTTATTAAACATTGAGCTACATGAGAATGGAATTGAGTTTTTGGATTACTAACGCCTTCGGGCGCTTTTATTTTGCCCTTCTTTAGTATTGTCAGGGCATAAAGAGACAAGAACCCGAAACAGGCACAGACCTGTATAAAAATGTATGGAGGTATCAAAAATGGATTGGTTAAAAGAACTACTAAAAAAAGCCGGAATACCGGAAGACAAGGTTGATGGTGTTATCGCCGACATCAACAAGGAACTGCCAAAGCACTTCATACCGAAGGACAAATACAACGAAGTGGCAGAGGCGAAGAAGAAGCTGGAGGCAGATATTGCCGAAAGAGACAAACAGCTTGAGGACTTGAAGAAGGCCGCAGGCTCAAACGAGGAGTTGAAAAAGCAGATCGAAGCCCTGCAGGCCGAGAATAAGAAGGCGGCCGAGGAATGGCAGGCTAAGGTTGCTCAAATGCAGCTTGACTTTGCCATCGAGCGCGCGCTTACAAACGCAAAGGCTAAGAACCCGAAGGCCGTCAAAGCCCTGCTCGACCTCGAGAAAGTGAAGCTGGACGGTGATAAATTGCTTGGGCTGGATGACCAGTTAAAGGCAATACAGCAGTCCGATCCTTACCTTTTCGGAGAATCCGGCAAAGTAGGGGGAGGCACAAACCCGCCAGGTGTCGGAGACCCCGAAGTAAATCCGTGGAAGCCGGAGACGTTTAATCTTACTCTGCAGGGCAAGATCCTGCGCGAGGACCCGGCTAAAGCGGCACGAATGAAAGCAGAGGCGGGAGTAAAATAACTTTATGAGGTGATGAAAGATGGCTAAAACTAAAATTGCAGATGTAATTGTTCCCGAAGTTTTTAACCCGTACGTAATTGAGCGCACGGCTGAACTGTCCGCTTTTTACCAGAGCGGAATAATAGCCAGGAACCCTGAACTGGACAGATTGGCAAGCTCCGGCGGAAGGCTCATCAATATGCCTTTCTGGGAAGACCTTGAAGGTGATGATGAGGTACTCTCTGATACTGATCCCCTGACTGTTGGTAAGATCACCGCAGGCCAGGACGTTGCTGCGCTCTTGATGCGTGGCCGTGCATGGAGCGTAAACGACTTGGCAAAAGCATTGTCCGGCGATGACCCGATGGCCGCTATCGGTGACTTGGTGGCGGAATACTGGGCAAGGCGTTTTCAGGCCATCCTGATTAAAACTCTGGACGGCGTATTCGGTGATACAGCAACTCAGATGGACACAAACAAACACGATATTTCCTCAGAAGTTGGAGATGCAGCTGTAATTGATGCTAAGACTGCCGTCGATGCAATCTACAAACTGGGCGACAATGCAGATAAGTTGACCGGCTTTGCAATGCACTCCGCTACGGTAGCAAAGCTGACGAAGGATGACCTGATTGAAACTATTCCTCCGTCCGAAGGGAAGCCCGCAGTCAAGACCTTCCTTGGCAAGCCTGTTGTGGTTGATGACAGCCTGCCTAATGATAACGGCGTATACACAACTTATATATTCGGCGCCGGTGCCTTTGGATGGGGCGAAGGCGGGGCTCCTGTCCCGACTGAGACCGCGCGTGATGCGCTGGCTGGTGACGACATACTCGTTCACAGGAGACATTTCATTCTCCATCCGAGGGGAGTAGCCTTCCAGAACGCATCCGTTGCAGGCGCAACCCCGAGCAACGACGAGCTGGCTAACTACCTGAACTGGAAGCGTGTGTATGAGCCTAAGAACGTGAGGATCGTGCAGTTTAAGCACAAACTGGCATAATCCAGGCAAAGCATCAAGGGGAGCGCCAATATAGGCTCTCCCCGCTTATTTTGCGAGGTGATGATATGGGTATTGATATAACTGGCTTCCAGCGCATGCGCAGGCAGCAGGCAGAAAAAGCCAAGAAGGAGGCGGAGGAAAAATGTCAGGGTCCTACTGCACAGTCGAATACGCAAACGAATACTTCAAAAACCGTCTCCATGCCGAAAGCTGGAGCGGTGCAGACAGCGAAACAAAAGAAAAAGCCCTCCGGCAAGCAACAAGAGCAATAGACCGGCAACCGTTGAGAGGGCGAAAGACGAATCCGGAGCAGGAGCTGGCCTTTCCCAGGCACCAGGATACCGAAGTCCCGGAAGCTGTGAAGGAAGCCTGTTGTGAGGAAGCGCTTGCGCTCCTGGAAAGCGGCAACAGCCAGCGCAGGAAACTACAGCAGGAGGGCGTGCAGTCTTTTTCGCTGGGGAATATGAGCGAGACTTTTGCTGCAGGTGCTGGCAAGGGCTTATTGAGCCAGGAAGCAAAGGAACTGCTTCGGCCGTGGCTGATAGGTGCGGTGATGATAACGTGAGAAAAAGAAAAATCAAAATAAGATGGACGTGTTCTGACTATTGTCATCATGCGCACAGGTTCAAAATGACAGCCTGGTTGTGTGGTAAACTGCAGCAAGCGGTTAGGTGGTGGCGCAGATGATACAAGTTTATCTTAACCAAACCGCCACATGGCATTACTCCACCGGGCAAATGAACGAATACGGTGAACCGGAATTCGGGAGCAAGACAATCAAAGTCCGCTGGGAAGGCAAGCGGAGGCTGGTCCGGGATAATGAGGGCCGGGAGGTAGTATCAGAGGCTCGGGTATTTTGCACCGAAGCCGTGAAACCTGGAGACGAGCTCGAATTTGACGGGCGCAGTTGGCCGGTGATTGCTGTATCTACGGTTCCGGGTCTGGACGGCATTGACAGCCATAGGGAATGTGCTGTATAATGGCTAATGGGTGATAGCCATGAAGCACAAATGGAGTAACAAAGACATTGAATTGCTTGTAAGCAAATACGCCACTACGTCATCTGAAGAATTGGCAAAAAAAATAGGCGTAAGCGTTACTGCCATTTATCACAAAGCAAAAAGATTGGGTTTGCACAAAGAAAAACGGATAATCACAGAATCGGGATTGGAGAGATTGCGTAACGGCGCTCTCAAAAACAGAAAATACTTTTACAATGAGCGCTTTTTTAAGGAACCGCTAAACGAAGTTTCGGCCTATTGGCTTGGGTTTATTCAAGCTGACGGCCATATTCGCAAAAGTAGCAATGGGGCATTCCTTGAAATAGATTTAAGCAAAGAAGATGTTTCGTTGCTCTATAAGTTTGCTGAAGATATTGGTTCTGATGGCTCTATTGTAAAAGTAAGCAACAAAAGAAATTCAGCAGGCATTTGCATTTCTCGAAGAGCGATGGTTGATGATTTGATTAGGCTTGGAATAAGACACAACAAGACTTTCGCAGAAGATTTTCCAAGGCCAAAGAATTACGTGAACCACTATATTAGAGGCGTTTTTGATGGAGATGGCACTATATGGTTCCATAAATCCGGGAATCCATACATGAGCATTTGTGGCACTAAAAAATTTTGCGAGTGGTGTCTAAATGAAATCAGAAAAGGGGCAGGTATAACGGGAGGATATGTTGCAAGACATCGTAGTATAGCAAGGCTTTTTATCGGAGGCAGGTATCAAATCCATAAAGTCTTCAAGTGGCTCTACAAAAACGCAACACGCTATCTCGAGAGAAAAATGCAAGTGTTTGAGGAAAATGAAAGTAAAATAAAGTGCGAACCCATAACAGAAACCAATGTCAAAACAATGCTCCAATTAAAGGAAACAAAAACCTATAAAGAAATCGGTAAAATCTATGGCTTGTCTGCGAATGCCGTATTTAAGCGCATTAAGCGTTATCGACAAAAGGGAGGGCGGTCTGATGGCAAATAATAAATGGCGCATTAAAGAGGCCGTCAAGATTGCAGAGGATGCGGCACTGAAGGCGCTTAGAACCGGAGCAGAGGCTATACTCACAGAGGCTATTAATGAAGCACCCATAGAGACTGGTACACTTCGCCGCAGTGGTACCGTAACCGTCGGGGCGCTGCCGGACGGGGCGCAGGTGTATGAAGCTGCTGAATCCGGGAGCGACATGAAGGATGCATTTCCCGGTCCGGAAGGTAAGGAGAAGGCTGTCTATATCAGCTTCAACACGCCCTACGCCCGGCGGCAGCATGAGGAACTCGGGTACAACCACCCAAACGGTGGCAAGGCGAAGTATCTTGAGGACCCGTTCAACCGGAACAAGAACAAGGTGCTGAAATACGCGACAAAGCAGGTCAAAAAAGCCCTTGAGAAGGCAAAGTGAGGTGATGCCGATGTGATGTTAAAAGAAATAGGCACATACCTTCAGTCTCAGGGGATAGGAACCCTTGGGGCTGATTTATTTTTAGGGCTTATGCCGGACCAGCCGTATAACTGCATAGCTCTTTTTGAGTATGCTGGTAGTCCGCCTGATTTGCACTGGCCTGGTGAGTACCCAGGTTTGCAGGTGCGGGTCCGGGATAAAAGTTACCAGGCTGGCAAGGCGAAGATTGAGCAAATAGTGCGGGTGTTGCATGGGCTTCATGAGACAGTCCTTGGCGGCACTCGTTATTTATTGGTCAAAGCACGGGGCAGCCCTGAGGTATTGAAACGTGATAACAACAACAGAATTGAGGTATTTGTGAATTTTGAAATCATAAAGGAGCGTGATTGAAATGGCAATAGCAGGATATGGCGGCGGTGTATACATTGGAGACGCGCCGAAGAAGGTTGCAGAAATCGCAAACTGGAGTCTTGACATGAGCGCAGATGATATTGACATCACCAGCTTTGACTCCGAGGGCTGGAGAGAAAGAATACAGGGCATAAAAGAATGGTCCGGATCTTTTGAGGGCAATTTCAAGCCGGATGACACAGACGGGCAAGCATCCCTAATAAATGCGTGGCTTACCGGGCAGAAAGTAAAGCTGGAGTTGCAGGTAAACGCGTCTGTGAAGTTTTCGGGAGACGCGTTGATAACTCCCAGTATCGAGACACCGGTTGACGACAAAGCAAGTTTCAGCTGCGACTTCTCCGGAACCGGTCCGCTGACACCGACACTTGGTGGCGGTAGTTAATGGCTATCAGGGGCATGATAGGGGCGGTGTATGAAAGTGATGCCGCCCCTATTTCTGAAAATGTTGCATTGTTGTTTGACTGGGTTCTGGAAGTTCAACATAGAAAAGAATACACCTATGGACCAGAAATACATGGTGTACTCACCGGCTGGCATGTGAAAGCAGAAAGCTACTGGGCATCAAAAAATATACCACAAGGGCGGTATTTTGTCCGGCTATTTATCGGCAAAGGAGATGACGCGAGAACTCTGGCCGGGAATGTAGAACTTCCGGCATTGAAAATGGCAGAAGAAATAACAGAAATGAAAATAACTTTTGAAGGCATAGGCCAATTAATACAGGAGGGATAACATGCCGAGAAATAAAATTGTTCCGATTGGGGAGAAAAAAATAAACGTTCAGGAAAGGCGCGTTGGCGAACTGGAAGAGTTGACAAAGCAGCTTTTCCCGTCAACGAAGGGAAAACTGAAGAATCTTGACAAGGCATTGAACGATTTGGAATTGGACTGGGATCTTCTATACGATAAAATTCCTGTTGTTTTCCCGGAAGTCACAAAAGAGGACGTTGTCAATGCATATCCTTCAGAGCTTGAAAATCTAATCGGAGCGTTTATTGATGTAAATTTTTTCGCACTCAAGCAGATGATCCCGAAGTTGATCCTTTTGGCTCAGACTGGCTCAGCCCGGAAATAATCGTTCTGCTTGGACGAGAATTCGGATGGAATGTTGACGAAATACGACAGCTTCGACCGAGTGAACTGCAAGCGATTTTGAAAGAGCTACAAAGGCAGAAACTGCTCGAAGAATACCATGAGCAAAGGAACAGATGGGCTTTTCTGGCTGCCGTGATATCTAACGGATTCGCCGGAATAGTCCGGATGTTCAGTAAGCGCAAGGGTAAGCAAAAGGAAATCACACCCGATGACTTCATCAGTAAGGAACTAAAGAAGTTGGCTGGAATAGATACTATCGATAAAAAGCCAGGGAAGGAACCCGGCTTTGAGAAACACATAAAGGATGCGAAGGCAAAAGGACTAAAAGGACCGTGGTAAACGGTCCTTTTTACTGCTTATAAAGGCAGGTGATAAGACATGACAGTCGGACAAGTATTAGCAAAACTTGGTGTTGATTCGAAGGAATACGAAAAGGGATTGAAAAAAGCAGAGAGTCAGGCAGATAAGGCTGGGTCTAAGATAGGCAATATATTTAAAAATGCTTTTTCTGTTACTTTAGGTATGGGCATGTTCGAAGCCCTAAAAAAAGGATTCAAGTCTGTTATTGGCGCATCGGTTGATTTTAACTCCATGCTTCAGACAGCACAGATCGGTTTTTCTACAATGCTGGGTAGTGCAGAAAAGGCTCAGGCTTTTTTGAATGACATGGCAGACTTTGCCGCGAAAACTCCATTCGGCTATGAAGAACTCCTGGATGCATCTAAAAAGATGCTTGCCTATGGCTTTTCAGCCGAAAACGTGCTGCCTACACTACGGGCTGTTGGTGATGCAACGGCAGCTTTGGGTATGGGTAGTGAAGGAATCGATAGGGTCACGCTCGCTCTTGGCCAGATCCTTGCAAAGGGTAAACTGTCCGGCGAAGAAATGAGACAGCTCACCGAGGCTGGAATCCCGGCATGGCATATGCTTGCTGAAGCGATGGGAACAACCGTTCCCGAACTCCAGAAGATGGTATCGAAAGGTCTTGTTCCCGGGGCAAAGGCCGTCGAGATGCTGACCGCCGGCATGGAGAAGCGCTTCGGCGGAATGATGGCGTCAATGGAAAACACCTGGCAGGGCGTGACATCGTCAATCAAAGACATCTGGAGGATGACTGTCGGGGCATTGACGCAAAATTTGTTCGGCGGACTGAACGCCATGCTTATAAAAGTCCGCGACTTCATGGCAGCGTTCTATTCGTACCTGCAAGGCATCCTCGGCAAAAAGGCAAAACAATCGACCGACGCCCTTGTCGGCAGCACAAAGGCGCAGGCAGCAGCTATAACCGAGGTCGGGGACGCATCAGAGGAAGCAGCAAAAAAGGCAAACAAGAACCTGCAGGCGTTTGACGAGGTCCACCAGATCCAGGAGGATATGAGCGATACTGCTGTCGGCGATATTGCAGTACCGGGTGCCGGACCTGTTGCGCCGTTGGAGCTTGAGGATACAGGAGAACCTACAGCCTTCTCGAAATTCCAGGAGGTCCTTGAAAAGCTGGCGGTTTTGTTTGATCCGGCTATCCAGGGATTCAATAGGCTTAAAGAAGCGGCCCAGCCTCTGATATCGAACATCGGTGACGGTCTGAAATGGTTCTGGAATGAGGTTCTTATACCATTCGGATCCTGGACAATATCCAGCGCAGTTCCTACGTTCTTTAACTTATTGGCCGGAGCCATAACGTTTGTTAATGGTGTCTTAGAAGCCTTTAAGCCGCTTGGTCAGTGGTTATGGAATAACTTCCTGCAGCCTATTGCAAGCTGGACTGGTGGCGTGATTGTGGATGTTCTTAACTGGTTAGCTCAGGCATTAACCGATATCGGCAACTGGATCGCTAAACATAAAGGGCTTATTGAGGCACTGGCCATAGCCATTGGAATAGTCGGCGGAACGATTCTGGCTGTAAATGCAGCTCTTAATGGGTTCTATTTCATAGTAGGACTTGTGACCACGGTTGTCCAGGGTCTTAGTGTAGCATTGGCATTCCTCGCAGCAAACCCGGTAGTCTTGATTATCGCAGGGATAACTGCTTTAATTGCAGGTATCGTGCTCCTGATAAAGAACTGGGACACAGTTAAAACGGCAGCCATCAACTGCTGGAATGGCATAAAAGAATCATGGATCGCCTCTGCCACTTGGTTCAATGATAACGTTCTCGCGCCTATCGGTAGATTCTTTAGTAGTGCATGGAATGCAATCAAAACAGGTGCAACTAATGCCTGGAGTGGCGTTAAAACTGCATGGCAATCTGCATCAGGATGGATGAACGAGAAAGTTCTTACTCCGCTCGGTGGATTCTTCCAAGAGGCATGGAAGAATATTACCAACTTTGGGAAGGAGTCTTATAATACTATCTCTCGTGTATTCAAACCTTTTGCGGATTGGTTCAAGGAAAAGGTTACCCAGCCGATAGGGAACTTCTTTAAGGGTGCAATAAATGTTGTCATTGATGCCCTGAACTGGTTCATCCGCGGCCTTAATAGGATCAGCATAACTGTTCCTGACTGGGTTGCTGATGTGCTGGGTATGGCGAGAGGATCAAAATTCGGCTTTAACATTGGCGAGATCCCGCATCTTGCAACAGGAACGAACTATATACCTCAGGATGCGCCATACTTTCTCCACGAAGGCGAGGCCGTTGTGCCCAAGAAGTACAATCCAGCAGCTGGATTTGCAAATTCTGAGTTGATCGATGCTATAGCCAGCGCTGTTGGAACTGCTGTAATGAGCGCAATACAATTCGTAACACCTCGATCTGAAGGTGGAGATATAGTCTTACAGATTGATGGAGTGACTTTTGCAAGAATCGTAAATCCATATTTTGAGCGCGAAAAGCAGCGTGTAGGAGCTCCTATTCTTCAAACATTATAGAAAGGAGTGGGGTATAGGCCATGATAAAGATAAATGGAGTGGGAATACCCACTCCTTCCGATTTTTCTGTGAGCATACAGGATATTTCGAAGGCTGAGCGTAACGCTGCAGGTACAATGATCATTGAGCGTATAGCAACAAAGCGTAAACTCGAATTGTCTTGGAGCTTTCTTACTAAAACGGATTTGTCGAGCCTTCTTCAAGCAGTTTCTCCTGTTTTTTTCACAGTAGAATATCCGGATCCACAAACGGGATCAAACCGGGTAGGAACATTTTACTGTGGAGATCGGACATGCGGCATGCTCGATTTCAAAAATGGTGTACCACGGTACAAAGACGTCAAATTCAACCTCATAGAGAGGTAGTGGTTCATATGATAACTGTTTCGGATTCGTATAAAAAAGCTGTGTATGCACCGATCAGGACAGCATATGCAAGAGTATTTATGACGATGGACGGAGCAACCACTCTTTATGATAGAGAGAAAATCATTTCAATACATATTGTTGAAGAAATGAGCGTTGTATCAGAAACTGTACCGTCAAATGAATTAAGGCTGGTTATGGATAATACTGAAGGAGATTTCAGCTTTTTGACGCTCGCTGACAGTGACAAAATAGTCAGCAAGCGTATAAAGTTTGACGTTGAGTTCGGTATTGAGCTCCCGGATCAATCGGTGGAGTGGATCCCAATGGGCACATATTACCTGGTAGAGTGGCAAAACCAGACCGGCTCTCTAACGGTATCCATGACGGCCAGGGATAACTTTGATATGTTGTCCCAGACAAAGTATACTGTTCCCGATACATCAGAGACGCTCTATGACTTGGCTGTAGATATCTTAGAAAATGCAGGGATAACAAACTATAACATCGATACTTCTCTGAGTGATCTATCCGGAATGTTCACAGAGGATCTGGACAGCCGTCAGGCCCTGCAGATGATTGCGATAGCAGCAAAGTCTGTTGTATGGCAGGACAGGTACGGAATCATTCAAATAAAACCACTTGATAAAATCGGTATATCAACCGAATGGTTCACATACTGCGGTGGGGCTTTCCCACTAATGTATTCATCACAGAGTGCTTTCATGCTCATCAACGATGGTTACGACATTAAAAATATAACCTATCTCAATATGTATACGGAGCCAAAGGTCAAGATTGAAAAGCAAGTCATGGACGTAACCATTAACGGTACTAAATATGTAAATCCGGACGTATCAAACGGAAAATCGCTAATGCTTGATAATCCATTGATTTCGCCAGAGAGAGAAGCTGAAATTGCTGAATGGATCTTCGCTGAAAGCAATAAGGCATATTTCTACGACTGCACTTGGCGTCAGAATCCGGCAATCGAATGTGGGGATGTAATCCTTGCGCAGGATAGCTTTAACAGCAAGAAACAGACAATTGTATCCAAGCAGGAGTTTGAGTATGCCGGATATCTCCGTGGAAAAACCGAAAGTAAGGGAGGGCTATAATATGGCATATACCAAGACTAACTGGCAGGACCGATCGGTCGAAAGACCACTAACCTTTGCCGTGACAGAAAATGAAGATGGTACTATTACTTTAGTTCCGGAGGAAGGTACGGTACTTAATCCTGGTACTCCTCTTAATGCCGATAATCTAAATCGCATGGAGGACGGCATAGAAGCCGCGCATGATGCAATAGATTCGCATAAGGCAGATAATGTGAGTCATATTGCGTATGGTACAGCATTAGGAACTAACGATAAAACCATTTCCCTTTCACCTGCACCATCGGCTTATGTTGACGGAATGGCATTGGCTTTTAAAAATGTCACAGAGAACACAGGAGCCGTTACTATTAATGTTAACGGACTAGGAGCTAAATCAGTTTTGAAGTCTAATGGCTCAGCACTGGCCTCCGGTAATTTAAAAGCTAATAGTGTATATACAATACGATACAATGGCTCAAATTTTATCTTACAGGGTGAAGGGGGTGATGAAAGACAAGGTGATAATGTTGCGCTCGCTCTCACAAGATCGGGTACGACTATTAAACTAAGAGCTCCTGGTGGGGTGTATGATGGTGTAGACGATAATGTAACTCATACTGATGTTAATGACATACCAGAAAATATAAGGCAAGGTGTGACGATTAGGGGGTTGACGGGAACTTGTGTACCGCTTACAACTGAAAAGAAGTGGGCTAATGGAACATTCTCAAACAGTGATTTTTCACTAACTGTTAGTGGTTTAACTTTTGTACCCGTATTTGTACGATTGTATATCAGTAATGGAGAAGGAATAAATTACTATTGCTCCAGGTCTTTTGGAATCACAATAGAATCTATTGGGTTAAGCATAACCGGCGGTGGCGGCATAGGTACTTGCGGAGTGAGTTGGACGAGTAACGGGTTTACTATTGAACATTATAAAAATGATGCAGAAGGTTTCTGGGAAGCCTACGCTTAATTTTGGAGGGAAATAATATGAATAACGCTTTAATAATCTATGACAATGAAGGCTATGTAATTTCACAAATGCAAGGTTCGGTGCGTGAGCCTGTTGGTGTCCCTTTTATGTGGGTGGAGGTTCCGGAAGGGAAGTATGTGAAACGCATTGATGTAACTGTCGATCCACATGCCCCTGTTTTTGAAGATTTTCCAAAATCCGAGATTGAACAGCTTAAAGAGGAAAATACACAGATAAAACTTGCTCTTGCTGAACTTGGGCAACTAATAGGGGAGGTAATGAGTAATGGTTAAGATATACTACGATTTGATTAATGGTGGATTATGGACTATTGACAATGTACCATCTATATGGCGAGAAGCGGTACAAGCGTTACTTGATGCCGATGCTGAATAGGATACTAATGTGACCCAAAAAGGATCCGGGAGACCGGGTCCTTTTTATATTTTTTTTACGAAAGCAGGTGTAGAGAAAATGAGTGAAGTTGTTGTAGTTGCAATCATTACGGGTGGGCTTAGCCTTATCGGTACATTGGCAGGGAGCTATTTTTCGAACCGCAAGAGTGTTGCCCTAATAACTTACCGAATCGACCTCCTCGAGAAAAAAGTCGAGCGGCATAATAACCTTATCGAGCGAACTTTCCAGCTTGAAAAGCGGTGCGATATCATCGAAGAAAAAATCAAGGTTGCGAACCACCGCATTGAGGATCTCGAAAGGGGGGCATGATATCATGCAGGTATCAAAGACTCGCCTATATGGCACAGACATACATATAGTAAAGTTCGGCAGCGAAATCCGGCTCGATACCACCCTGGGAACACCAAACAAGCGCGAGGATATTCGGTATATGTTCGGGAACCCGAAGCCCAATGAGGTAACAGCTCTCCGTTGCAATTTATCATTCTTCAATACGGCAGACTCAAAATCTGAGGAAATGGGAACCGGGCGAGGTGACTGCTTCGTTAATTTCGCGTATGACCGATACAAGCTGTATTTTGAACCAGCCATCCCGAGGAGCGGGGTATTGTGGGAAGCTTCAGCAGCTTATATGCTTCTCAGGGAAGGTCAATATGACTATACTGGCGAATCCGGGCTTAAATCAATCACCGGTGCGAATCCACGCACCATGATCGGACAAGACGCCAAGGGAAATATCTATGTGCTCATTTCTGAGGGCAGGAAAATCAATCAAAAAGGCTTGACGGCAGCAGAACAGCGCGAAGTGTGCCGACAGATCGGCCTGAAGGATGCCATCAATGCGGATGGTGGGGGTAGCTCGGTAGCTTTTGTCTTCGATCAGCAGATCGGCAAAGTGTGGGACGGACGATATCATGGCCGCATTCTTGTGGGCTACAAGAAGTATACGCTTTCAGAGCTACCCAATTTGAAACGGAACGCAAAAGGCGTATATGTCAACCTCATGCAGCGGCTCCTGTCGGCCAAGGGCATTCCCTCAGACCCTGACGGGAAATATGGACCCAAGACCGAACAAGCAGTTAGGGACTATCAGAAAAGATATGGTCTGAATGTTGACGGCAAATGCGGTCCACAAACTTGGGGATCTCTCACTAAAGGGGTGATAGGGTGATGTTCACTAATGTTGGCCTTGTAGAACATTGCAAAAAGGCTCTCAATGAAGGTTGGCAGTATGTCTATGGCACAATCGGGCAAGTTCTCACAGAAAACATACTTAAACAAAAGCAGCAACAGTATCCCGATCAGATAAACAAATACATGGATCTCATTCAGACCTTCATTGGCAAGAGAACTGTCGACTGCGTGAATCTCATCAAGTCTTACTTATGGTGGGATTCTTCAAAAAACGATGTCGTCTATGACATCAAGTATGACAAGTATGAAGGCACCTGGATGTCTGCAGACGGAGCTTTCAGCAAGGCAACCGAAAAGGGAGACATCAGTACTATACCGGAGATCCCAGGGATATGCGTCAGGTATCCCGGACATATCGGCGTATATATCGGGAACGGCGAGGTAATCGAGGCCCGGGGAACCAAGTATGGCGTGGTTAAGACCAAGCTGAAAGATAGAGCCTGGATCCACTGGTTGAAATATCCTGGGATAGAGTACATAGATACTGACGTTGTTATATTCCAAAGGGCGGCAAAGTATGTCGGGTTTTATGCTGGCGAGATAGATAATAAGCCAGGGCCTCTTACCAGAAGTGCAGCTGAGAAATTCCTGCCAATAATTCTGCAGATCCTTAAACTTCAAGATCCCAAAGTATTAGCAACAGAAAATGCGGACTTAAAAGCCAGGCTCAATGATATCAAAGTAAGAGCAACGATATAAATATGCTGGCCCCCAGGCATAAGGGGAAGGAGGTATGATTTTTATGAGTAATCTTAAAAAGTTGTTCGCAATTTTGATTGTTTCTATTATCCTGATTATTCTCACGGTTCCCGTTGCCTTTGCGGCTGAGGCGTATCCTACAGAACCACCCGGCAATTATTTGACCTGGGAGTTCCTTGGCACCATGTCCGGAGCCACGGCTGCGGTGTTGCTTATTGTGCAGTTCATCAAGGCGCCGTTGGATAAGATATGGAAGATACCTACAAGGGTAGTGGCCTACATATTTGCCTTATTTATATTGATATGCGTAGAACTTTTTACGACAGGGTCCTTGCCGGCAGAACGCTTGATACTTACATTGTTGAATGCAATAGTGGTAACAATGGCGGCTATGGGCACATATGAAGCTACATTTCGCAAACTAGAAAGTAAATAAGTATACCTTGTTATACTTAATCCCCCTGGTTAAACGCCAGGGGTTTTTTTATGCCCATTTATGGGTGAGAAATATAAAAGGGGCCGAAGCCCCAATATCCCCCGCTGGATATGTATAGTGTTATAATTATATCATATATACAAATATTTGCAAGTGATATAAATTATAACTTTTAAGTCGACCCTCTAAAATCGATTGAGAGGCGTTTTTCGGTAAAGGATAATATAAAAACACGTCAAGATTTATCAAGGACTTCCTTTTGCCCCGGAAAAGATATATAATATTAAAGCGTCTCTGGACGGCTGGGAAATGCCCTTAATAGTTGGCTGAGTTTGTGGTAATGGTTTGTGGTAGTAATGTAAATAGGAATCACAAATGCAGTAAGTAAAAGGGCTGAGATACACTCATCACCCACTGACTCTTAATCAGGGTGTCCGGGGTTCGATCCCCCGATGGTGTACCAGAAAAAAGTCCTTAGAAAACGCCTAATAAAGGCGTTTTCTTTATTTTATTATTATCAGTATCAATGGCAGAAAACGGTTAAAATAGGTTGTGGAATGCCTTAAAAGTTTGTGGTAATGGTTTGTGGTAAAGAACTATTTTTTGACTTATAAATTGTCTCGATTTTTTCAACGGTAACCTTTTTTCTATGTTCAGAAATGTGGGTATATATTTTTCTCATGGTGCTGACATCGTGTCCCATGATCCTGGATGCGGTTAGTTCATCGATTCCTGCATCATACAGGGCAGTACAAAATGTATGCCTAAGCAAGCGGCTCGTAAGATTAACTGGTTCAATATCTGTATCTGGATGTTCTTCAAACCACTTTTCAATTTTTTTCTTGGCTTTTGCCCATTGATTTTTGAGTTCTGTGAGTCCCATAGGTCCTCCGGCATGGCCCGGGAATACATATATGCTTTTTGATTTCTTTTTTTGTCCTTGGAGAAATTCTATCAATTCATTTGACATAGGTATATCCCTATAGCTGTTTTCTGTCTTTGGAACTTTCTTCTTCGGCTTTTGTCCATCATATTCTGTGGATTTTGAAACATGGATCGATTTGTTATCAAAGGATATATCAGACCATGTCAAAGCCAGAGCTTCTCCTCGCCTCATGCCGGTATAAAGCATTGTATATATTAGTGGGTACATACGATGCCCTTGAAGGATATCAAGTAATAATTCCCTTTGATCATCAGAAAGAAATTCTCTTTGTGGATTGTCAGGTGCTATAATCTTAGTGTTTGTTACAGGGTTAAAATCTCTCAGCTTGTCAGCCACAGCAGCCTTAAAGATCTGGTTCAGGGTGATCCTGACCTTATGCGCCAGGCTCTTAGAACTTTTTATGCTTTTGAGAAATAGTTGGACCTCGGTCGACGTTATATCCTTGACCCGTCTTTTGCCCAAAGCAGGATTGATATGATTATTAATGCAGTTCCGGTACATTTCCTGAGTTTTAAGGGCACCCTCGCCCTTTTTGTAGGCGCTGTACCACTTGATCATATATTCTTCCAGCGTGGGATTATTCCTGATATCATGTCCGCGACTGTCTTTGTATCTTATCTCATAGTATTTTTGCTCAACAATCTCAGGGGTAGCACCATATATGAATTTCTTCTTATAAGTGGTATAATAGCCACCTTTGGCGTGCGGTCTTATCTTCAATTATATCACCTGTCCAGTTTGACAATTATTTTTCCAGTGCTGAATACTGCTGGTGTTATTTCGAGTTCCAGACCTGTGGCTTCCTCTGGGATCTCAAATACCAGTTCACCACGGATCTTCCGTCCAGGGGAGACTTCCCCGTCAACCTGTCCTTTAGTTTCTGGACCGAATGTTATATTGTAATTATATCCATCACCATCAAAAAGCTTAAACATCATCAAAGAGCTGACGCTCTCGGGTTCGCTTCCAGGATTCTCTACAGTAACATCAACTATGTAGTATATTTTCCCCTCGGATGGCTTTATAAATTCAGTGCCTTCATCGGTCCGGGTAGAATTGACTGTGAATATCAGATCCCCGCCTTTTACTGAGTCGCCGATTTCGAATGTTTCAGTTTTTGCCTCGGATCCTGTGCTTGTATTATTGTCGACTTTCTCAGGGGTTATGGTTTCAACCGCACAGCCTGCTAATAGTATAGTAACACAGATGAGCATAATTAATGCCGTTTTCTTCATGTTCGTACCTCCAATACCCCCGGCGGGTCAAAATAGACCACATACCGGCCACATTCTTTAAAATTTCCGTATATACTGTTATAAACTTTGAAGGAATGCCTGAGAAACTCCTCTGTAATGCCTAAATACTCTGCGACCTCATAAAAGTTGCGACAGCCGGCCTTGTGTGCCTGGATAATTTTGCATATAGGCAACAGACGTTTTACAGCCCAACGCCGGGCTTTAACTTCCTGTTTCCTGTTTGCTGTAATGGAGGTGTCAATGATGTCTCCGCAAGATGTGTAGTAGTGGCCGAGTTCCTCCGCAAGTACGCAGGTTTTTTCAGCCGTAGTTGTAATGTTTTTGCCTAGAGCTATAACACCATTGTAGTAAGCGCCCTTTGTATTTCCTTTAAGCGACCAAGAAATAACTTCAACGCCTTCCCTTTCTGCTTCCCTAAGAAGTTCCTCGTACATAAGCAAACCTCACAAAAACAAAAATATTCTTGTAAAGTCCGTTTTATCCTAATAAGTAGTATTTTCTCTTATTCTTTATCCCTCTGTTGTCGCTTCATCCGGACAAATTCTTTAAATCTTTCTATTTCCTCAAGTTCTTCCTCTGTCCACTCTTCACCATCGTGATGGGCGGCGATAGTCTCGATGGGGTCCGGTTTAATTTGCAAAAGAGCATCAGCAGACACACCGTAAAGCTCGGCCATGCTTTTCAGCAACTTTGTATCAGGGTCTCTCACATCTCTTTCATAGTTGGAAAGAGCCTGAAAAGTTATGCCTAGATGCTTCGCGGCTTCTTCCTGTGTTAATCCTTTATTTAATCTGGCAACTTTTAATCTTTTACCTAAACTCATAAGGCGCTCCTTGCAATTTGCTGTTAACATCATTTTACATCAACTCTCCGTTTAGTTAAAGTTTTTCAACAAAAAGTTTAATTTAGGGGTTGACTAAACAAAACGTTAAGTATATAATAAAAATGAACTAAACAATGCGTTGAAACGAGGTGAGATCGTGGGCGTTGGCAGAAAGATAGCAGAAGTCAGAAAACAGAAGGGTTTAAGCCAGGAACATATTGCAACAAAAATGAATAGAACCCCTCAATGGCTAAGCAATATTGAAAGAGAAACGCGGCCAATTTCAGCAGATGAATTGGCACAGGTAGCAAACATATTAGAAGTCAGCCCAAGCATTTTTTTTAACAAAGAACTCAACGAAACGTCGAAAATACACAAAACCGGCACAGAGTAAAGGAGGATGATTCCGCATGTCTACAACTTACGAATACCTGCTGCAAAAATACGGCACAACTCTAACCTTTGAGCAGGCAGCCAAGGAAATAGGCCTATACTGGCAGACCGTCCGGGTGATGTGCGCCAGGGGAGATATTCCGGCAATCAAAGCTGGTCGCAAGTGGGTGCTGACTACAAAGGCATTGGCAACGTATATAGACGAGGGCTCCCAGGTGCCGGTGTATGTACCTGCACCCAGGAGCAGAAGTCAGATCAGAAAGATTGTTTGATAGGCGAGGGTGGAAGTGATCCTACCTACATAATAACGGAAAGGGGGTGAAGTTGAGAATGAAGGGATCATGCGGAAATATATACAAGACTGCCAGGCAAAATGCCGGTTTAACACAGGAACAAGCAGCAGAGTTACTATACATAGCGCCACGCACCTTACTTGAATACGAAGCAGGTAGAATCACACCTCCAGATGACATCGTTTGCCGCATGGTTGAAGTTTATAGAGCAAAGCACTTGGCTTATCTGCATCTAAAGAATAACACCGAGGTTGGCCGGAGATTTCTTCCCGATCTACACATTCTGGATCTACCGCGATCGGTACTGAGGCTGCAGAAAGAGGTTGCGGACATAAATGACATTCACCAAGCAATGGTGGAAGTGGCATGCGACGGAGAGATTGAGAACCATGAAAGAGAGACTTGGCAGAGCATAGAGAAGGAACTCATGGAAATGGTCGGAGCTGGGCTTTCAGTTGTATTTGCGAAATAAACCATAATGAAAGGAAAGTGTTTATGAAAACCAAGTTTGACGGCATTGTATCGGAAGAGAATCTCGAAATAATCGACACCACAATAGGGCAGATGGATCTGCCTGAGAAACAGAAGAAAAACTTGGTTGAAACCGTTGCCAACATAGTGTACTTGAATGAAAAGTTTTTTGACGGCCTGGATCTGCAGGCCAAAGTATACGCATTATTAGCAATCACACTGACATTTGACACACTGATGGACGAACTGATAAACCCTTATGCTTCCAAATTGTTGCACAGGGCAATACACTGCTTTAATAACAACATCTTTGGAATCGAGGGGAGTGTATCGATATGTCCAAGAATCGCAAACGATTTGAACTGACATTGGAAACCATCGATGAACGCATAGGCAAGCCCATTGGCGAGATTATTGAGGTCATCGAAACAGGCGAAAAACGAACAACAAAGTCGACAGAGAATCAGGAGGTGACAACAGCATGAACAAGCTCTACAAACTACTCAGGGAATCTGACACTGTAGCATGGATCTTCACGATTGGAGGAATTGGATTAATGATACTAATAGCTTTCTGGGGGTGATTTTTTGAAGCAGGCAAAGAAGCTCCAGCGCTGGATGAAAGTGCTGATCACAAGGAAAGGTTTGAATCCCGACAACTGGTATTACGCCAAGAATACAACAACGGAACTGGTCATAGTTCACAGACACTCAGGAAAACCAAGGATAATACCAATCGAGAAAGGAGCATAAGCAAATGAGAAAAACACAGGTGCCGATACCAAAAACCTTAAGTGATTGCATTTTACTACATCAGATGGGTTACTCGGTTGAGGTAAACGATGGTGACACGATCACCGTCAAGCGCAGAAACAGAGTTCTTACAAGAAAGTACATAAAAAAATAAGCCCATATAAGGGCACACAAAAATATCTCAACTTCATTCTATCACTGATGGGATGAAGCGTCAAGGAGGATGAAATCATGTCAAATTGCCAAGTTTGCCATAGGAATCTTAAGGATCCCGAAAGCGTCAAGAGAAATATGGGTCCTGTCTGCTATAGGAGATTCACAGCCAAGCTCGATGAGCAGGAGAAGCAGAGGAAAGAGGAAGAGGTGAACTTCCAGCCTTTCAATGGTGATATCGTGTGTAAGCGTATGCCTTATGGCCCACAAGTCAATATTCCGCATCGTATAGTCAAACACAGTCCCGATGGTTTCGAATGGGGCTATGGCGGCTCAGGCCCTGCCGAGTTGGCGCTGAATATTCTGGCTGCCTATATTGGCCAGGAGAAGGCCGAAGAAAACGGACTATACCAGGAATTCAAATGGGATTTTATAGCCCCGATGCCTCATAGAGGCGGAACCATCAAACGCGAGGATGTCGCCATATGGCTTGCGAAGCATGGGATTCAAATGCCCGGCTTCGACGCGAAGGAGTTGATCAGTGCATGAAGATTCGTAATCTCACCCTTCAAAACTTCAAGGGAATACGTTATTTCAGTCTGGATACCCAAGGCAAAGACACCAATATATACGGCGACAACGCAACAGGCAAGACAACGCTTGCCGATGCCTTCATGTGGCTGCTGTTCGATAAGGACAGCAGCAATCGCAAAGATTTTCAAATCAAAACACTCAAACCAAACGGCGAACCCGAGCACGGTATTGAGCATTCGGTTGAAGCCGTGCTGGAACTCGAGGACGGAAGCCGACTGGCCCTGAAAAAAGTTTATATGGAAAAGTGGACCAAGAAGCGCGGGTCTGCCACCGCTGAATTCACCGGGCACACAACGGATTACTACATCGACGGCGTCCCGGTCCAGAAAAAGGAGTATGACGCCCGCATTGCCGAAATCGCGGATGAAAACATATTCCGTCTCTTGACCGATCCCCGGTACTTCAATGAGATCCTTCATTGGCAGAAACGCCGGGAGCTGTTGCTGGAAGTTTGCGGAGATGTGTCGGACGCGGAAGTCATTGCAAGCAAGGCTGATCTGAGCAAGCTGGCAGACATTCTCGGAAATCGGACCATAGAACAACACAGGAAGGTTATCCAGGCCCGCCGGACCGAGATAAACAAGGAGCTGGAAAAAATCCCAGTACGGATTGACGAGGTCAAGAGGGGTCTGCCGGATATATCCGACATCACAAATGAAAAGGAGCTGCCGAATGATATTGCCAGACTGCGCGAAGAACTCAAAGCCAAGCAGGAAGAGCTTGCCCAGGCCAAAGCCGGCGGGCAGGTTGCGGAGAAAACGAAGGAACTCCGCATGATCGAGGCCCAGATCGTGGACCTGCGAAACAAGCACCGTCAGGCGCTGGATGAAAAGGTCGGGGAGAAAAGCAGAGAGCTTTCACTGATTCAGAGTGGGATGTATAAACTTCGCGCTGACATAAACGCCAAGAATGATGTAATCAAATCGTATGAAGCAGAAATCAAATCCCTGGAAGTAAAAATGGAAAAGCTCAGGAATGAGTGGCATGAGGTTAATGCACAACAGTTTGAGTTCGAGCAGGATGAAACTTGCCCGACTTGCGGGCAGGCCTTGCCATCAGAACGAATCCAAGCAGCCAGGGATAAAGCGCTGGGACATTTCAATATTTTAAAAGTCAACAAATTAGAGAACATCAACGCGGAAGGCAGGCGACTTAAGGAAATGAAAACGTCCCTGGAAGAAAACCTTGCATATGTGCGGCGTGAGATCGAGAAGGCAAAAGCTGAACTGGCCGAACTCGAACAAACGGAAGCATCCCTGAAAGCCGAAATCGAAGCCATCATGCAGGGATCTCAGCCGGTTGAATCCACACCTGAATATTATCAGCTATACGCAAAACAGCGTGATTTGCAGGACGAAATCCGGAAGCTTGAAGTTGACAATAGCATTGCGGTGACCGCAATTCAGAAAGAAATCGACACGCTCACAGACGCTATCAAATCGCTTGAGCAAGCAGCCGCAAGGCTTGAAGCTCGGAAGAACGGGGAGAAACGCATCGAGGATCTCAAGGCCGATGAACGCAGGCTGGCTGCGGAATTTGAGGACCTTGAGCAGCAGTTGTATCTCACAGAGGAATTCATCCGGGCTAAGGTCCGGATGTTGGAGGACAAAATCAACAGCAAGTTCAAGATGGCAAGATTCAAGCTGTTCGATGTGCAGGTCAATGGATCTCTTGCTGAGTGTTGCGAGACCACATTAAACGGCGTGCCTTACTCAAATCTCAATAATGGTGCCCGTTTGAATATCGGCCTTGACATTATCAACACCCTGTCAGAGCATTATGGTTTTGCTCCCCCTGTCTGGCTTGACAACGCAGAGTCGGTCACGAACATTCTACCGACACGAGGGCAGCAGATCCGGTTGATAGTATCTGCAGCGGACAAGAATCTCCGCATTGAGCTTGCGGAAAGAGAAGAATTGAAGGAGGTTGTATAAATGGCTAATGAGTTAGCTTTAATCAAAAAGGACGTCGTAGACGTTGTTGGAAAGAAAGTTCAGGAATTTGTATCCCGCGGGGAGTTACACCTACCCCCGAATTACAGTGTGGAAAACGCCATGAAATCAGCGTGGCTGATACTGCAAAACACCGTAGACAAGGACAAAAGACCAGTGTTGCAGGTCTGCACCCGCGACAGTATAGCAAATGCACTCCTCGATATGGCTGTACAAGGCCTAAACCCGGCAAAAAAACAGGGATATTTCATAGCATACGGCAAGCAACTGGTGTTTCAGCGGTCATACTTCGGCACCATGGCAGTTACCAAGCGAGTGGCCGGGGCTAAGGACATATTCGCTGAGGTCGTATATAAGGGAGACGAATTTGAGTACACAATCAAAAACGGCAACAAATACATCACAAAGCACATTCAGAGAATCGAGAACGTGGACCCCAACAATATCGTAGCCGCATACTGTACTTTAATTTTCGACGATGACAGGCAATTCACGGACGTAATGACATGGGCTGAAATACAAAAGGCCTGGAGCAAATCAAAGATGAACCCTGAAAAAGAAGGATCAACGCATAAGGACTTTGCTCAGGAAATGTGCCGAAAGACCGCAATCAACCGTGCCTGCAAGCGGTATCTGAACAGCTCCGATGATGGAAGCTTGTTGATGTACCATGTGAACCGTGCTGATGAGGTTGCGGCTGAAGCAGAAGTTGAAGCCGAAATTGAGGAAAACGCCAATCAGGAACTGATTGACGTTGAATATGAGGTTGAGGACGAAGGACCAACCATCGAGGAAGCAACAGAAGATCCCAAGGAAGAAAAGCCTGCAGACAAGCCAAAGCAGGAGAAAAAGACACAGCAGGGCAGGCAGCAGACAGTATTTGAGGAAGGACCTGGATTCTGATGATTGAGTTCACCCCCTACGCCTCCGGGAGCCGAGGGAACTGCTACAGAATAACTGATGGCAGGACCCCGCTCCTCCTGGAGTGCGGAATAAGCATAAACGAGATACTTCGCAAAACTAATGCGATGGGCGGTGTATCAAGCCTGGCAGGGTGCCTTGTGAGTCACGGCCATAAGGATCACTCTAAAGCAGTCAAAGACCTGATGAAATTTGGTGTGGACATATACCTGTCGCAAGGCACGGCAGACGAAATATCGGGCTTGGGCCCCTGGAGGCACCGAACCAACATCATCAAGGCAAAGCAGCAGTTCAGGATCGGGACTTGGACGATCCTGCCGTTTAAGACGCAGCATGACGCGGCGGAACCGCTCGGATTTCTTCTGGCTAATCAGGACGGAGAGAAGCTGCTATACGCTACTGACACTTATTTCATCCGATACCGCTTTAACGGATTAAATGTGATTGCAGTAGAGTGTAATTACAGCCTGGACATCCTCCGGGCAAACGTCGAAGCTGGCCATGTTGAACCGGCGCTGAAAAACCGGATTTTGAAATCACATTTCAGCCTGGAAAACGTAAAAAAGTTTCTGCAGGCAAACGATTTAAGCAAGGTTCAGGAAATCTGGCTGCTGCATTTAAGCGATGGAAACTCTGATGAAGCCAGGTTCAAGAGAGAGATCCAGGAACTCACTGGTAAGATGGTTTTTATAGCATAAAAATGGGCGGCGGCGTGGTGGGAACACGCAATCCCAGGGAGAGAAAATAGGCGTAAAGACGCCGGGAGAAAACCGTATTCACCAGCACTTTTCGGTAAAGTGGTCCGCAACGCAGACAAAAAACTAATGTGCAACCGATCCGGTTCAAATCCGGACCGCCCATTAAATTGAACCCATTGGCCCCGGGCCGATGAACAAGGGTACCGGTTGGCGGGAGGTCGGGGCATTTGTATAGATGATCTGTGTGTTATGTGTTGATCTTGAAACAGCCTGGTCCAGCGGCTTGCGCCAGCCGGGGCCGCTGGGGAGGCTGGAATAGGAGGATTAAGCAACATGAATGATGATTTAAGAGAAATAGCAATACGGACAGCTTCGAGCGACACATGGGAAAATCCGTTTTCGCATGAGGACGTTGCACAAGCAATAAGCACAATACAATATATCAACCGCGAAGACTTGATAGAAAACACGTACGACCTGCTGACCATGTTAGAAGCGCTTCATCGACAACAACCAATGCCAGTTAAGCTGAAACACAAAGAAGGAGAAGATGCTGCGTTGATAACCTGTCCTGTTTGTTGGCACTCAACTATCATTAATTTTAAATTGCACAAACAATTTTATCCTGAATGGTACTGCAAACATTGTGGACAACGACTATTCTGGGGTGATGAACCATGAACCGTTTCCGATGCCCCGTTGGAAAAGAAAGATCATCTTGAACCTGATAATGAAAGCGAGGTTGAGAAGGATGGCTAAAACAAGAATCGAGTGGGCAGAAGTAGTTTGGAATCCAGTATCAGGTTGTACGCCTATATCAGAAGGTTGTCAGAATTGCTATGCTCGGCGCATGGCAAACAGGCTCCGTGGGCGGTGTGGGTATCCGGCAGAAGAACCGTTTAGAGTAACATTACATTCAGAAAGGTTGGAAGAGCCTTTCAAATTGTGCAAGCCTCGAAAGGTGTTCGTGTGCTCAATGTCAGATTTATTCCATGAAAACGTGCCAGATGAGTTTATTGCCGATGTCTTTGGTGTCATGGCTGTTGCATGTGAAAATTTCTGTGGCACGAATGACGGGAAGAAACAAATTGGCACATACAAAACATCATGGGGTAAGGAATATCCGGTTTATACACCTAATTATTATAGTGGCCCACATACATTCCTGGTTCTTACAAAGCGTCCAGATCGGATGCGCACTTTATTGACATCGTATCATTTCCGCAGAAAGGTTGCTAAATCGGCTTTTAAATGGGCGATGAACCGTGTTGATGCTGGATATTTATCAGAACGTATAGATCACCAAAGACTGTGGCCTCTGCCCAACGTCTGGCTCGGCGTAACAGCAGAAAACCAGGCCCGTGCCGATGAACGCATACCGATATTGCTGCAGATCCCGGCAGCAGTCCGGTTTGTATCAATAGAGCCGATGTTGGGACCGGTTC
>ENA-UPAD01001250-UPAD01001250.1-bioreactor-metagenome-genome-assembly--contig:-NODE-1250-length-27829-cov-74.023151_pt1 | contig 27829 bp, 26 predicted proteins | sample MGYA00238179_ERZ772710 | MGnify/ENA primary metagenome ERZ772710 (study PRJEB29004, sample SAMN07631245) | bioreactor metagenome | isolation source: Switchgrass digestor | place: USA: Dartmouth...
CTAGAATGCGCATATAACGGAGAGTTGTCTTTCTGTTGATGATCAATCCATATCTATAAGTCTCAACCACCTTTGTTTTAAACTCCGGAGTATAATGATTAAATTTGCTTCCTTTTTTAGCCATGAAAAAACCTCCTAAAGTATTATAGCACATATAAATACCTTTTTTTATATGTGTATACTTTAGGAGGTTCTCTTTATTTCTTGACTTTTTTTCTTTTTCTTCGCTCCCTAAATTGAATTCGGAAGTTGAATCTGATATAATTAAAATAGTGATTGCAAAGCACGCCGCATTCAACATCTTTTTCTTTGAAACACTTATAAGCGGACTGGTTTCTTTATATAATGAATTGGAAATAAACCATAGGAGAGGGCAATGTCAACTTTATTTGAGGACACGAAACAATTGGAGATGTTTGCTGTCGTTAAGGATAAGCCCGAAAAAGGCTTTTCTTTGAAAAAGGTCACGATAAGCACGGAGCTGAAACCCGACGAGGTTTTGATCAAGGTTTTCCGGGCTTCGTTCTGCGGGACCGATTACCATCTTTACATGTATGACGATTATGCGAAGCACAGGATCAAACTTCCGCTCATTGTCGGGCACGAATTCAGCGGCGAGATCATCAAGGTCGGGTCGGAAGTGGAAAATGTGAAAGTGGGGGACCTGGTGAGCGCGGAAACCCACATCATCTGCGGGAAATGCGAATTCTGCCTGCGCGGCGAAGGGCACATCTGCGCGAACACGAAGGTGATCGGACTGGACACCGACGGCTGTTTCGCGAACTACATCAAGATCCCCGCCGCCAACTGTTTCGTAAACGACAAGAACGTCAATCCGCTCTTCCTTTCTGTCCAGGAACCCCTGGGGAACGCGGTTCATACGATCGCTCACTTTCCCGTGAAGGACAAGGACGTCGTCATCTTGGGGTGCGGTCCCATCGGCCTCATGGCAATCGACGTCGCGAAGGCCTACGGCGCGCGCAAAGTCATCGCGGTCGAGGTCAAACCCTTCCGGGAAATGCTTGCCTGGGAAATCGGGGCGGACGCGGTGATCAACCCGACGCGGGAGAACGTGATCGAACGCGTGTTGGAGGAGACCGGCGGACTCGGAGCCGACGTCATCGGCGAATTTTCCGGAAACAAGCGGGCGATCGAGGAGGCCTTCCGCTATCTGAAGGCGGGCGGGTGCATGAGCATGCTCGGCCTGCCCCATGAGAACATCGAACTCGACTTTTCCACATACGTCGTCCATAAAGGCATCAGCATCTACGGAGTGACCGGAAGAAGGATCTTCGACACCTGGCATCAGGTCAAGGACCTGGTCGCAAGCGGAAAACTCCATTGGGACAAGATCATCACGCACGAGCTGCCCTTGAGAGAGATCAACCGCGCGGGAGAGATCATGGGCAGCGGGAACTGCGGAAAAATAGTTTTGATTCCGGAGGAAATCGATGGGTAATTTGGATTTTCTTAAGGAAAATATTGATGCTCTCAAGGCTGAGGGGACGTACAGGAGGCTTCCCGTTAATTTCGGGCCCTGCGCCAATGTCATCAACCTGAACGGAAGAAGGGTTGTGAATCTTTCAAGCAACAACTATCTGGGGCTCGCCACCCATCCGCGGCTGATTGAGACCGCGAAGAGGGCCACCGAACTCTATGGAGTCGGGGCGGGCAGCGTCCGGACGATCGTCGGGAACCAGGACCTGCTTGAGGAATTGGAGGAGGTGCTGGCGGAGTTCAAGGAGGAGGAGGCGGTCACCTGCTTCCAGTCCGGCCTGAACTGCAACATCGGGACGATCCAGGCGATCGTCTCGAGGGAGGATTTGATTTTGAGCGATGAGTTGAACCACGCATCGATCATTGACGGGATCCGGCTTTCCCGGGCAGAGAAGGCCGTCTACCGCCACAGCGACATGGAGGATCTGGAGCGCCTGTTGAAAGAGAAACGCTCCGCCTACAGAAACGTCCTAATCATCACCGACGGCGTGTTTTCCATGGACGGGGACATCGCAAAACTCCCGGAGATTGTGGAACTGGCGAAGAAGTACGACTGCCTAACCTATGTTGACGACGCCCATGGCAGCGGCGTCTTGGGCCGGGGCGGCCGCGGAACGGTCGACCACTTCGGCTTGAACGGCCAGGTCGATTTCATCATCGGCACCTTAAGCAAGGCCATCGGCGTCATCGGTGGATATGTCGCTTCGAAAAAAATCGTGAAGGAATGGCTCCTTCACCGGGCGCGGCCTCTGCTTTTCTCGACCGCCCTGCCGCCGGCGGCGACCGCGGCGACGATCGAAGCGGTGAAGATATTGATGGAAAGCGATGAATACACGAAGAAACTTTGGGACAACGCCCGCTATTTCAAAGCCGGACTCAAGGATCTCGGCTTCGACATCGGCCACAGCGAAACCCCGATCACACCGGTGATGATCGGAGAGGAAGCGAAGACGATGGAATTCTCCCGGGAACTGCTGGAAGAAGGCGTGTTCGTTTCCGGTATCGTCTATCCGACGGTGCCGAAGGGAACGGGGCGCTGCCGGGTCATGCTCAGCGCAAGCCATACGAAGGAAGATCTGGATTTCGCGCTTAGGGCTTTTGAAAGAGTAGGAAGAAAACTAGAGATAATCTGAAAGGAGCAGGAGATGAAGTTTAAGAAAACAATGGTTGTCGCCCATCGCGGGGCATCCGGTCATGCGCACGAGAACACCTTGCTTGCTTTCCAGAAAGCGATCGATTTCGGGGCCGATTGCATTGAAACCGACATCCGGAAGACCAAGGACGGAGTGATCGTGCTGTTCCATGATGAAAAAATCAATGAAAGAAAAGTGAGCGAGCTCACTTACGGGGAACTCCAGGAAGAAGCGAACAAGAAGGGCTTCCAGGTTGCCACCTTGGAAGAAGGCCTGGCTTATGTCAAGGGCAAGATTCTGATTGACATCGAGTTCAAGGAAGACGGTTATGTGCGGGAAGCCGTCGACATCATCAAGAAGTATCTCCGCTATGACGAATTCTTCATCCGTTCTTTCTACGATGAAGTCCTGATCCAGGTCAAAGAGATAGATCCGAACATCACGACCGCGCTTCTGCTCGGAAAAGACAAGCCGGAACATCCGATCCGGACCAGGCTTTCGGAACTTTTCCCGGGCAGGCGCCTGAAGAGGACGAAAGCGGACTTCGTTTCTCCGCATTACCGGCTTCTCAAGTTCTTTTATGTCACGAGGATGAACCTGAGGAAGGTTTCGGTCTCGGTCTGGACGGTGAACGACGAGAATCTGATGAAGAAGGTTCTCTTCCGACACAAGGTTGACAACGTCGTGAGCGACTATCCCGACCGTGTTTTGAAACTGCTCAAAAGATGAAAAAAAGGAGGTTGAATAAAGAGAACCTCCTTTTTTATTTGATGTCGTATATTTTCGAATATTTCTTGATCAGATAGTCGATGTAATGCTTCGGGTTGAATTTGCCGCCGGCGGCGATCTTGAAGAGATCCTTCGGCTTCTTGCTCGCCCCGTATTTGTGCAGGCGCTCTTTCAGCCAGAGGTTGATTTCCTGCGTGTTGCCGGACTCCAGGGATTTCAGGACCTTGAAATCCTTGTTCATCGCTTTGAAGATTTGGGCGGCATAGGCTGAGCCCAGGGCGTAGGTCGGAAAATACCCGAAGGAACCTCCCGCCCAGTGGATGTCCTGGAGGATCCCCTCCTTGTCTCCGGGGACGTCCAAGCCCAGGTATTCCTTGTACTTGCTGTTCCAGATTTTCGGCAGGTCCCTCACTTCGATCTCGTCGTTGAAGAGGGCCTTTTCGATGTCGTAGCGGATCATGATGTGGATCGGGTAGGTGAGCTCATCGGCTTCCGTCCGAATCAAGGTCGCTTCGACTTTGTTGATGTAGCGGTGGAAGTCCCTGAGGTTCACGCCCTTGAGCTGTTTTTTGAAGATGCTCTTCAGTTTGGGAAAGTGGACCTTCCAGAATTCCAGGCTCCTGCCGATGATGTTTTCAAAGAAGCGGGACTGGGATTCGTGCAAAGCCATCGAACCGCCGCCGCCGGAAAGCGTCCGGTCGAGCACGGGATCGACCTGCTGTTCGTAGAGGGCGTGGCCGAGCTCGTGGATTCCGGAGAAGATCGAGGAAGTGAAGTCGTTTTCGTAATAATGGTTGGTGATCCTCACGTCCGTGGAGCCGAAATTGGACGTGAAGGGGTGTTCGCTTTCCTTGATGACGCCGCGGTTCATGTCAAAGCAGAGGACGCCGGCGAGATATTTCAGGAATTCCTTTTGCTGGTCGACGGGATAGGTCTCTTTCCCGAAAGAATTGTCATAATCCAGTTTCTTTTCCAAAACCTTTTTCACAAAGGGGACGAGTTCGGCCTTGATTTTGGAGAAGAACTCGTCGTATTCTTTGGTCGTCATCCCTTTTTCAAATTCGTCGAGGAGGATGTCGTAACCTTTCAGTTTTTCCGTTTCCACGTATTTCACGTATTTTTTGTTGAAGGCCACGATCTTTTCCAAAGTCGGGCGGAAGATTTCAAAATCGCTGTTCAGTTTCGCCTTCCGCCAGATGCTCTCGCTTTCCGCAAGCAGACTCATGTACTCGATGTATTCGTTCATCGGGACTTTTTTGAGTTTGTCCAAACCTTCCTTGGTCTCTTCAATCTCATGGCGCAGGACTTCGTCAAGCTTGTCCCTTTCTCGGTAGAGCTCGTCGATGACCCTCACCGTCTCGGGGGCGGTCTGGAGTTTGTACGATTCCTCGCTCAAGATTCCGACCTGCTCGGACCGCAAGGGAAAACAGCCTTCCGGAGCTTCGGTCGAGGAGTCCCAGTTGATGATGTAGTTCGCAAACCTGTAAGCCAGCATCTTCCGGCGGATCGCTTCGTATTGCTTGATTGTGTTTTCCATGTTTTCACCTCAATTTGTGTATATTATAGCATGATTGGCAGGAAACTGTTAAAATATTTTCTTCAAAATCCCAAGTTTTATGTGCGAAAACTGCGGTTTGTCTTAAAAATCAGCCGGTTTTATGCTATGATATTAGCAAAGGAGGATGCATATGGCTGTTTTGACACTGAACACCCGCTCGCGGGAAATCAAGAAAGAGACCCTGATTACCGCGGTCATTCCCGACTCGGCCAGCCTTGAGCGGCCCCTGTCGGAGATGAAGGTCCTGTGGCTTCTGCACGGTCTCTACGGCGACGGGACGGCCTGGCTCAGGAGGTCCCGGATCGAGGTGTATGCGGAAAAGTACGGCATCGTCGTGATCATGCCTTCCTTCGACCGCAGTTTCTATTTTGATGGCGTCAACGCCTGCAACTATTTCACCCATCTTACGGAGGAACTTCCCGATTATTTCCGGAAAGTCTTCAATCTTTCCCCGAAGAAGGAGGACAACTTCATCGCCGGCCTTTCGATGGGCGGCTACGGGGCAGTGAAGGCGGCTCTGACCCACCCCGACCGCTATTTCGCCTGCGGCAGTTTTTCCGGAGTTTTGGCCTTCGAAGTTCTCGCCGCGGACAAAGGCAGGCAAAGGCCCCAGGAATTCCCCTTCCTGGAGGATGATGTCAAGAACCCTTCCACATCCCCGAACAACCCGCTGAACCTGCTTTCCCCCGAGAAGGAAGTGGACCTCTACGTCTCCTGCGGCCTTCAGGATCCCCTTCTTCCCGCAACCAAACTCTTCGAAGAGAGGGCGCGGATGCTCGGAGTCAAGGCGAAATTCGTCTATCGGGACGGCGCCCACGACTGGGATTTCTGGGAGGAAGAAATCCAGAATTTCCTGAGTCACGTCTTCGATTGACGGTGGATTTCAGGAATAATAAATCCTCAAGAAAATCATACTACTAGCGGATGTCTTTGATTTGAAATGCGATTGGATTTGTGTTAAGATGGGCATGAAGCTATGCAGCGAAAGGCAAGTGCCCGCAAAACAATGTCAAGGCATATTTGCTTTTCCATAAATCGACAGGAGGTAAAATGGCTACAAAAAACAGACTTCCGGTTCAGGAAATCGGAACCAGGAATCCGAAGCTTTACAACCGGATTAGGACGATTCTTGAAACCCCCTTTTATTGGAACAACGTCCACCATGTGAAAAGCTTGGGCGAGGCGTACGAACTGGCGAAGAATTCCCCGGGGACCATCGTCACCGGTCTCAATGTCCAGAATCCCGAAGCGCTGGGGCTGCCCGCGGACGCGAAGGTCCTGCTTTTCAACGACGGCAAGATCACTGGCCGCCAGGCGCGGCTCCGGAGGCTTGTGAACGACGAGAACAGAAACAAGTTCGCCGAACTTCTCCGGGAGGCGGTGTTCCTCTCCCGGAACAGGAAGATGTACCATGCGGAAGCGTACGTCGGGCTGGACAAGGAGTTCATGCTCAAGGCCCATCTTTTGGTTCCGGAAGGATATGAAAACACGCTCTATTCCTGGATATTGAACTTCCAGGCGGTGAACGAGGAATACACGCGGATGTATGAGGATTCGCTCCTCCTCGACGAGGGCGACATCTACATCTTCGCCAATCCCGATTATTATCCGGAGGAGTTCCCGGACGGCCTCGCGCTCTTCGATGCCGAGCACAACTGCGCGGCGATCCTGGGCATGCGCTATTTCGGGGAATTCAAGAAAGGGACTTTGACGCTCGCCTGGACAATCGCCGAGCGGAACGGCTACACGCCTTGCCACGGCGGCCAGAAGCGTTTCAACCTCCCCGGCGGAAAAGAGAAGGTGATCAGCGTTTTCGGCCTTTCCGGATCCGGAAAATCGACGATCACCCTTTCCGACCACGGCGGGAAATACTCCACGACCGTGCTCCACGACGACGCCTTCATCATCTCGGATAAAGACGCTTCCTCCATTTCCCTCGAACAGTCCTACTTCGATAAGACCCAGGACTATCCGCTCACGAACCCCCAGACCAAGTACCTTCTGACAATCCAGAACTGCGGGGCGACTGTGGATTCCGAAGGAAGGATCGTTCCGGTCACGGAGGACATCCAGAGCGGGAACGGCCGCGCCGTCAAATCGGTCTTCGCGACCCCGAACCGGGAATACAGGTTTTCGGAACCGACGGACGCGATCTTCTGGATCATGAAGGATGACACCCTGCCTCCGGTCGTGAAGGTGAAGCGCCCCGAACTCGCCGCGGTGATGGGGGCGACGCTCGCGACGAAACGGACGACCGCGGAATACGTCCCGGGGGAGGATCCGAACAAACTCGTCATCGTCCCCTACGCCAACCCCTTCCGGCTCTATCCCTTGGAGAAGGATTATCGTAAATTCAAACGCCTGTTCGCGGAAAAAGGCGTGGATTGCTACATCATCAACACCGGGCATTTCCTGGGCAAGAAGATCGGACCGCAGACGACCCTGGGTCTGATTGAGGAGATCGTGGAGGAAAAGGCGGAATTCGTACCTTTCGGACCCTTCTCGGATTTGGAATATCTCCCGATCGAAGGTTTCGTCCCCGACTTTTCCGATGATGCCTATCTGAAACTTGTAAAGGCCCGGCTTCAGGACCGTCGGGAATACGTCTCGATGCTCGACGAATTCAACAGATTGCCGGATGAGGCGTTGGAAGCAATCAGAAAAATAACGGAAGAGATTTGAGGCGGGAGAAAAAATGGCAGTAAAAATCGTGGAAACAAGTCTTCGGGACGGACACCAATCCTTGTTCGCGACCCGGATGACGACCGAAGAAATCCTTTCCGCATTGGACGAAATCGACAAAGCCGGCTATCACGCCCTCGAAGTTTGGGGCGGCGCCACCTTCGACGCTTGCCTGAGGTTTTTGAACGAGGACCCGTGGGAGAGGCTCAGAAAAATCAGGGCTGTCTGCAAGAACACGAAACTGCAGATGCTCCTCCGCGGGCAGAACCTCCTCGGATACAAGCATTATCCCGATGATATCGTTGAGAAGTTTGTGGAAAAATCCATCGCCAACGGCATCGACATCATCCGCGTCTTCGACGCCCTGAACGATCTCAGGAACCTGGAATGCGCCGTCCGCGCGATCAAGAAGTACGGAGGGCACTGCCAGATCGCCATGAGCTATACCACGAGCCCCGTGCACACGGTGGATTATTACGTGGAGTTTGCGAAAAAGGCAGAGGCGATGGGTGCCGATTCCTTATGCATCAAGGACATGGCGGGCGTGCTTCTGCCGGAAGCGGCCCGTGAACTTGTTGCAAGATTGAAGAAGACTACTTCGCTTCCTCTCGAGCTCCATTCCCACTGTACGGGGGGGATTGCGGAAATGACATACATGCAGGCGATCGAAGCCGGGGTCGACATCATCGACACGGCCTTGTCGCCCCTCGCCGGCGGGACCAGCCAGCCGGCGACTGAATCCTTCGTCTACGCCCTCCAGGGCACGGCCTGGGATACGGGAATGAATTCCGACATGCTGGAGCGGGCGGCGGAGAAGCTGCGCAAGGTCAAAGAGAAGTACCTGCAGAACGGTCTCCTCAACCCCCGCGCCCTTTCCTTCAACCCCGACATCCTGAAATACCAGGTTCCCGGAGGAATGCTTTCCAATCTGATGAACCAACTCAAGAACCAGGGCGCCTTCGACAGGTTCGAGGAAGTGCTCCGGGAGGTTCCGAAAGTGCGGAAAGATCTCGGGTACCCGCCCTTGGTCACGCCCTTGTCGCAGATGGTCGGAACCCAGGCGGTCATGAACGTCCTTTCCGGAGAGCGCTACAAGCTCGTGCCGGAGGAAGTGAAGGAATACCTGCGCGGATACTATGGGGCGAGTCCCGCTCCCGTCGATCCGGAAGTGAAGGCGAAAATCATCGGCTCCGAACCGACGATCGACCACCGGCCGGCGGACGACCTCGAACCGCAGTTCGCAGCGTTGCAGAAAAAATACGGGGGACTTGCGGAAACGGAGGAGGACGTCCTTTCGATCGCCCTTTTCGAAAACGTCGCCGTCAAATTCCTGGAGGAAAGGAAGAAATCGAAAACGGAGAATGAGGTTGTGGAATTCAACCTCTACATCGGCAGGTGAAAAGCATGAGAGTTTTAGCGATACCGAACGAAATCGTCTATCTTCTGGGAGCGGCTTTGCTCCTTGCCCTCGTCATCATCTTTGTTTTCGCGCTCGCCTTTTATAGAATCGCGAGCGGAAAAGCGGAAGCCACGGCATCGGCTGAACCGAAGGAAGCGGAACCGGAAACTCCGGCGTTTGCTTTGCCTGAGGTGCAGGAGTTTTCGCTTGCGGACATCACCGACGAGGACATGCTGGTCGCGGCCTTGATCGCCGCGGTTGATTTTGCGGAAGAGACGAAGAAGGATGTCAGACTGGTTTCGATAAGGCAAATATAAGGAGGAAGACATGAAGATTTATAAAGTGAAGGTGAACGGAAAAGAATATGTGGTAGAACTGGAAAGCGTGGAAGAGAAACCCGCTCCGGCTCCCGCCCCCAAGGTTGAAACCGAACCGCAGCAGGCCGCGCCCGCGGAAGGGACGGTCGTGAAGGCGCCGATGCAGGGGACGATCATCGACGTCAAGGTCAGGGTCGGGGACGTGGTGAGACGCGGGGATGTGGTCGTGGTCCTGGAAGCGATGAAGCTGGAAAACGACATCGTGAGCCCTGCGGCCGGCACGGTCAAGGCGGTCCTCGTCCAAAAAGGCCAAAACGTCCCCAACCAGGCGCCCCTGGTCGTAATCGGCTGATATATGCGCTTTACCCATGAACTGTATTTCTCATCCCTCCCCTCCACAAACACGTTCCTGAAGGAAAATTACCGGGAATTTCCGAATTTTACGGTTGTTGTTGCGAAAAGGCAGACGGCGGGCAGGGGGAGGTTGGGGAGAACCTGGCATTCCGGAGACGACCTCCTGCTTTCGGTCCTGATCAAGGATCGGCTCGCGCCCCAGGATGTTCCGAAGCTTTCCCTCGTCGCCGCCGCCGCTCTTTGGAAAGCTTTGAGCGCGGTCATTCCGGCGGAGATCAAATGGCCGAACGACATCGTCTGCGGCGGGAAAAAGATCGCCGGAATCCTGAGCGAAGCGATCATCGCCTCGACAGGGACGGAAGCCGTGATCATCGGTTTCGGAGTCAATGTGAACACGCGGGATTATCCGGCGGAGCTTGCAGACAAGGCAGCCTCGCTCCTGCTTTTGACGGGTGCTCCGCACGACATCGAGGGATTGAAAGAAAAACTCTTGGAAAACCTCGACCTTTTTTACGGATCTTTCCTTGAAGGAGGAAACGATTATCTGGATGTCTGCCGGAAGCATTCTTCGCTGATCGGAAAAGAAATAGTCTTTGACGATTTTCAAACTCAAAGGCAAGCGAAAGTTTTGGACATTCTTGAAAACGGCAGCCTTCTGCTTGAAGCGGACGGGGAAACCCGTGCCTGTTCCTCCGGGGAGGTCACACTTGCCAAGATTTATCAAAGGAGGTAGGAATGCGTAAATTCTTCCGTGAGTTCCGCGAATTCATCCAACGCGGAAATGTATTGGACCTGGCGACCGGTATCATCATTGGCGGCGCCTTCAACGCGATTGTGAAAAGCCTCGTGAATGATATCCTGATGCCCTTGATCGGTCTGCTCGGAGGCAAGAACATTTCGGAGGCCGCGCTCGTCCTGGTTCCCGCTGTCGTCAACGACGCCGGGGAGGTCGTCGAGAACGCCGTGACTTTGAACTATGGGGCCTTCCTGCAGTCAGTGATTGATTTTCTCATCATCGCCTTGACGATCTTCGTCATCATCAAGGCCGCGACCGCCTTCCGGAAGAAAATCGATGCCTTGAAGAAAAAGGAAGAGGAACAAGCAGCCCAAGAAGCGGCACAGAAGGTCGAGGACCTGCTCGTTGAGATCAGGGATTTGTTGAAAAAGGAAAACGGTCCGGAAGAGGAATCTTGACGGACCGTTTTTTGCTTAGAAGAAGAAGGGGTCGCAGCAGCACCTTCTCCTTCTGAATCTGCGAAAGCAGCAACAGCAGCAACAGAAGAAGGAATCAAAAAAGAACATCGCATCACCTACCGCTATAGATTATGTGGAGCCGTTTTTTTGGAGACGGGAAAAGCATATGGGCGGATTGAGTTTTATCCGGCTCAGGCTTGTAATTGCGTAAAGAAATCTATATAATATACATAAATCTCTTGAAAGGTGAGTTTATGAAAACAGTGGTGATAACCGGAGCTTCTTCCGGAATCGGGCTCGTCACCGGAGAATACCTGGCCAGCAAGGGCTACAAGGTTTACGGGCTCTCCAGATCCAAAGGCAACACGAAAGCGATAAATTACATTGCCTGCGACGTCACGGACAAGTCCCAGGTCGAAGCGGCTTTCCGGCAGATACCGGAGGACATCGACGCCGTGATCAACAACGCCGGCATCGGCATCGGCGGAGCGATTGAATACACGCCGACTGAGGACATCGAAAAAATCATCTCCGTGAACATCATGGGAGTGGTGAACGTCACCCAAGTCGCGCTTCCCTACCTCAGAAAGACGAAGGGAAGAATCGTCAACATCGGGAGCGTCGCCGGCGACATGGCCATTCCCTTCCAAGCCTTTTATTCGCTCACGAAGGCCGGCGTCGGCATCTTTTCGGAAGCCTTGAACATCGAGGTCCGTCCCTTCGGAGTCCGCTCAATCCTCGTGCTTCCCGGAGACACGAAGACCTCCTTCACAGAAAACCGAAAAAAAGGCGTTCTGGAAGATGAGGTCTATGGGAAGAGGATCAGGAAGTCCCTCGAGAAGATGGAAAAGGACGAAATCAAGGGTATGCCTCCGGTCGCGGTCGCGAAGGTCGTTCACAAGGTTCTGGAAAAGAAGAACCCCCCGATCCGGGTCACGGTCGGGTGCGGCTATAAAATTCTGGTGTTCTTGAAAAGACTCGTACCCTTCCGGTTTCTGAATTACGTATTGTACAAGCTGTACGGTGGGGAAAATGAATAAGAAACTGGATCTCTTTCTCACATTTTTCAAAATCGGCGCTTTCACCTTTGGAGGGGGCTATGCGATGGTCCCTCTGATCAAAGAAGAAATCGTGGACAAGAAGGGCTGGATCAACAACGATGAAATGCTCGATATGCTGGCGCTTGCGGAAGCGACGCCGGGAGTCATAGCCGTCAATTCCGCAACCTTCGTCGGTTACAAAATCGCGGGCTTCTGGGGAAGCCTCTTCGCCACCTTGGGCGTCGTCCTGCCTTCGTTCTTTGTCATCCTTTTGATTGCCCTCTTTTTCGAGGATTTCTTGGAAATCAAGGTCGTCGCGGACATCTTCCGGGGAATCCGGGCGGGGGTCACCGTTTTGATTTTCAATGCCGGACTCAAATTTTATAAGCAGTTGAAGAAGACGGCGCTGAGCTATTTTCTGCTGGCGCTCGCCTTCGCTTTGAGCGTCTTTTTGGATTTTCAATATCTATCGCTTTCCCTCATCCTCTTCGGTTTCCTGGTCGGCCTCGCCGGACAGCTTCTGAAGAACAGGAAGGGGGAAGAAAAATGATTTTCGAACTCTTTTTCGTCTTTTTCATCATCGGTCTGTTCACGATCGGCGGCGGCTACGCGATGATTCCGATGCTTCAGGATCAGATCGTGGGCAGGGGCTGGCTTGCCGCGGAGGAGCTTCTGAACATCTTCGCGGTGTCGGAATCGACGCCCGGACCCTTCGCGGTGAACACCGCGACCTTCGTCGGCTACAATCTTGGAGGCTTTCTCGGAGCCGCCATGGCGACGCTTGGAGTGGTTCTTCCTTCCTTCCTGATCATCCTCATCATCGCCCGCTTTGTTTACAATTTCCTGGAATACAGGACGATCCGCGCCGGATTCGAGGGCGTGAAAGCGGTCGTCGTCGGTTTGATTTTCGCAGTGGTCCTGAACCTCCTGGAAAAGAACATTTTCGGGGGGACTCTGGCTTTTAAAAACGCTGATTTCGTCGCCCTGGGGATCATGCTCTTCGTCCTCGTTTTGAAACTTGTTTTCAAAAAGAAACTGAGCGCGATCGCAATCATTGTCATATCCGGAATCCTTGGCTTGATTTTTTACGGAATGTTTCCTTTATGAGAACCGGCTTCGGGAAAACCCGGATCCGGTTTTTTAGCACTTAACGCTTGACTGTGCTAAGGAAAGGGTTTATAATAGATGAAGAACAATGGTTTGGAGGAGGTAACATGGCAGAGATCAGAGAATTCAAAACCGAATCGAAAAGACTGCTGGAAATGATGATCAATTCAATTTATACGAACAGGGAGATTTTCCTCAGGGAACTGATTTCCAACGCTTCCGATGCCATTGACAGACATCGCTTTCTCGCCCTCACCGATGACAAGCTCCGGCGGGACGAAGAGTACCAAATCCTCATCGAGGCGGACAAGAAGAAAAGGGAACTCTCGATCACTGACAACGGCATCGGTATGACCTATGATGAGTTGGTCGAAAGCCTGGGGACGATTGCGAAAAGCGGTTCCTCGGAATTCCTGGAAAAACTGAAGGACAAGTCCGAACAGGAAGCTTTGGAAATCATCGGTCAGTTCGGAGTCGGCTTCTATTCTGCATTCATCGTCGCTGAGGAGGTCGAAGTCCGGACGAAGTCGCCTTTCTCGGAGAAGGCCTATCTCTTCCGCTCCAAGGGCGTCGACACCTACGAAATTGAGGAGATCGGGGATTTTCCGGAAGGGACGAAGGTGACCCTGAAACTGAGGAAGAACACTAAGGATGAAAGCTTCGACGAGTTTTTGGAGGACTATGCGCTGAAGAGGCTCGTCAGGAAATATTCGGACTACATCCGCTATCCGATCAGGATGGAAGTCGAGAAATCGGTTCCGAAGAAGGATGCGGAAGGGAAGGAGATTCCCGGAGAATACGAGAAGGTCAGGGAGCTCGAGACCCTGAACTCCATGATCCCCGTTTGGAAGAAATCTAAGAAGGAGATCACCGAGGAGGAACTCGCCGAGTTTTACAAACAAAAATACTATGATTATCAGGAGCCCCTGACGTCGATCCATGTGAATGTGGAAGGGGCGCTGAACTACACCGCCCTGATCTTCATTCCCAAGAAACCGCCCTTCAACCTCTATTCCGACAAGTATGAAAAAGGCCTTCAGCTTTATTGCAAAGGCGTCTTCATCATGGACAAATGCAAGGAACTTGTTCCGGACTACCTCCGCTTCATCCGGGGTTTGGTGGATTCCGCGGATCTCCCCTTGAACATCAGCCGCGAGATGCTCCAGAAGACGCAGGAAATCCAGAAGATTGCTTCCAACATCGAAAAGCGGATCATAAACAAGCTCGAGACGATGCTTAAGAATGAAAGAGAGAAGTACATCGAATTCTTCGAGAACTTCGGCGTCCACATTAAGTATGGCGTCTATGACAACTTCGGAGAGAAGATGGAAATGCTCCAGGACCTGCTGATTTACAAGACAATCAAGCAGGACGGCTACGTGACCCTCAAGGAATATGTGGAAACGATGGCGGAAGGACAAGAATACATCTATTACGCTTCCGGAAAGACCAAGGAGCAGATTCTCGCCCTGCCGCAGATGGACCTGATCAAGTCCAAGGGTTATGACGTCCTCATCCTCCCCGACGAGATAGACGAGTTCGTCATGCAGGTTCTGCGGACCTATGACAAGAAGGAATTCAAATCGATCAACCAGGGGGAGTTGGACCTGCTTTCCGCTGACGAAGAGAAGAAGATAAATGAACTTGCGGAGGAGAAGAAGGACATCCTTGAGGCGCTGAAGGAGGTGCTGGCTCCGGAAGTGACCGACGTCGTCCTCTCCAAACGGCTCTCCACCTCGCCCGTCTGCCTGGTGAGCGCCGACGGCATCTCCTTCGAGATGGAGAAATACATCTCCAGCCTTCCCGGCGGAGACAAGGCGAAAGCGAAGCGGATTCTGGAAATCAACCCGAACCATGACTTGTTCCGGGCTTTGGAGAAGCTCCACCAGGAGAAATCGGAAGAGTTCAAGGATTATGCCGAGATTTTGTACAACCAGGCCCTGCTCATCGAAGGCCTGCCTCTGAAGGACCCGGTCGCTTTTTCGGAAAAGATGACGAACCTCATCATCAAAGCGGCAAAATGAACGGACCCGGAAACGGTCCGTTTTATAATGGTTGACGAAAATTGCGGGGAGTAGTAAAATGGAAGCAGGAAAGAAAGGAGCTCTATATGGGACTTTTTCTTAAGCTTCTTTTGAAGGCGGCGCCCCTGCCGGATTACCGGAAATTCAAAAGGGTCCTGTTCATCGGCCCCCATCCCGACGACATTGAGATCGGCGCAGGCGGGACGGCAAGGAAGCTGGCGCTCCGGGGCGCTGAAGTGTATTTTCTGATTGCGACCGACGGCGGAGCCGGAAGCCTGGATCCGGAAATGACTTCGGAAAAACTGGCAATAATAAGAAAAGCGGAAGCGGAAAAGGCCGGAACCTTCCTCGGCGCGAAAGAAGTGGAAGTCTTGAGTTTTCCCGACGGAGGGGATTATTCCGTCGAGGAGCTCACGACGGAGATTGTGAGACGAATCGTCAAAATCAAGCCGGACGCGGTGTTCTGCCCCGATCCTTTGCTTCCCACAGAGACGCATCCCGACCATCTGAAAACTGGGGAAGCCGCGCGCCGCGCCATTCCGATTTCTCAGTTCCCCCTCGCGGTCAAAAGGCGGGGGATCGAGCTTCCGGATGATTGCGAACTCCCCCAGGGCATCCATCTCCTCTATTACTACACGGCGCGGCCGAACATCTACGTTCCCCTTGGGAAAGCGGAACAGCAGGCGAAGATTGAGGCGATCCGGCTCCATCAGAGTCAAGTGGACGCCGGTTTCGAAGGCGTCTTCCGCTATCTGGATTTTAAAGCCAAAAGGTTCGGATTTAAAGCGAAGGCAAAATACGGGGAGGCTTTCTACGGTTTGGGCCCCCTCCATCAGCATTGCTTTCCTGAAAAAATATAAAAAGGTGATACTATGAAAAACGACAATTATACGCTGATGTGCGATTTTTATGAACTGACGATGTGCAACGGTTATTTCGTCCAAGGATTGAAAGACAAAATCTGCTATTTTGATTATTTCTTCCGGACGGTCCCCGACAACGGGGGCTTTGCGATTTCCTGCGGATTGGAGCAGGTCATCGAATACATCCGGAACCTCCATTTTTCGGAAGAAGACATCCGCTATTTGGAAAGCAAGAAGATCTTCGCTCCGGAATTCCTGGAATATCTGAAGGACTTCCGGTTCACCGGCGACATCTGGGCGGTTCCGGAAGGGACGGTCGTGTTCCCGAATGAGCCGATTCTTACCGTCCGCGCGAACGCCATCGAAGCCCAGCTTTTGGAAACGTATCTGCTCGCGACGATGAACCATCAGAGTTTGATCGCGACGAAGGCACAGAGGGTGGTCCGGGCCGCTCAAGGCCGGGCGGTTTCCGAATTCGGAGCGCGGAGGGCCCATGGGGGCGAGGCGGCGACCTTGGGAGCAAGGGCTGCCTACATCGCCGGCGTGAACGGGACATCGAACACCCTGACCGACCGTCTGTTCGGGGTGCCCGCCGTCGGAACGATGGCCCATTCCTGGGTCCAGATGTTCCCTTCGGAGTACGAAGCCTTCAAGAAGTATTGCGAGATCTATCCCGACAGCGCCCTGCTGCTTGTAGACACCTACAATGTCATCAAAAGCGGCGTGCCGAACGCCATCAGGGCTTTTGACGAAGTCCTGAAACCCCTGGGCAAACGCCCGCTCGGCATCCGCTTGGATTCCGGGGACATCGCCTATCAGTCCAAGAAAGCCCGGGAGATGCTGGATGCGGCCGGGTATGAGGACTGCTTGATTTTCGCTTCCAACTCCCTGGATGAGGAACTGATTCGGGGCCTCATCCTCCAAGGAGCGCAGGTCGACGCCTTCGGAGTGGGGGAAAGGCTGATCACTTCCAAGAGCAGTCCTGTTTTCGACGGCGTGTACAAACTCACCGCGGTCGAAGAAGACGGACGCATCATCCCCAAGATCAAGATCAGCGAAAACGTCGCCAAGATCACGACTCCCGGTTTCAAGAAACTCTACCGTTTTTACAACAAAGAAAACGGCAAGGCGGAGGCTGACCTGCTCACCCTCCACGACGAAACGATTGACGAGAATGAACCCTACGAGCTCTTCGACCCGCACGCCATCTGGAAGCGGAAGACGATCACCAACTTCCGGGCCCGGGAACTCCATGTTCCGGTTTTCCGGAATGGGGAGTTGGTCTACAGGCTGCCAGCGATCGAAGAAATCAGGGCTTACTGCAAGCGGGAGGTTGAGAGCCTCTGGGACGAGGTTACCCGGTTCGAAAACCCGCACAACTTCTACGTTGACCTTTCCCAGAAACTTTGGGATTTGAAGAACGACCTTTTGGAAGAACATCTGAAAACGATATGAGAGGCGAACGCCTCTTTTTATTAAAAAAAGCGGCGAAAACCGCTAGAATATTTCCCTTCTCACTATTGTTTGCTTCTGGTCGGGTCCGACCGAGAGGATCACGACGGGAACCCCGGTGATTTCTTCAATCCTGGCAAGGTATCTTTTGGCGTTCTCGGGGAGTTCCGAGCAGCTTTTGCAGCCCGAGATGTCCTCCTTCCAGCCCGGAAGTTCCTCGAAGACGGGTCTGCAGTTTTCGAAATCCTTGACCGAAGCGGGAACGGTGCGGATGATTCGGCCGTTCAGTTCGTAGCCGGTGCAGATCTTGATGGTATCCAACCCGCCCAGGACGTCGAGGAGCGTGACGGCGAGTCCGGAAAGGCCGTTCACCATCCGGCTGTAGTTGACGAGGACGGCGTCGAACCAGCCGATCCTCCGGGGCCTTCCGGTCGAGGTTCCGTATTCGTTTCCGACCTTCCTGATGTAATCGGCGGTTTCCCCTTCGATTTCCGTCGGGAAAGGTCCTTCTCCGACCCTGGTGCTGTAAGCTTTCACAACCCCCAGGACCTCATCGACCTTGTTCGGAGCGATTCCGCTGCCGGTGGCGACTCCTCCCGCCGAGCAATTCGAGGAGGTGACGAAAGGATAGGTTCCGAAATCGACGTCGAGGAGGGTACCCTGCGCCCCTTCAAAGAGGATCTTTTTGCTTTGGGAGAGCGCCTCGTTGAGTTCGGAGACGGAGTCGATGACGAAGGGACGGATTTGCTCCGCAAGTTCCCCGTATTCCACAAGCGCCCTTTCCGGATCGATTTCCTCCTCATGGAAGATCGCCAGTTTCCGGTTGGCCTCGGCAATCGTCTTCCTGAAGAGTTCCGGGAAATGGGGACCGACAAAATCGGCGAACCTTATCCCCGTGCGCGCCGCCTTGTCCGTATAGGCGGGGCCGATTCCTCGTTTCGTGGTGCCGATTTTTGCGGCCCCGAGTTTTTCTTCGCTCAAACCGTCCAAAAGGCGGTGATGGTCGAAGAGGACGTGGGCGCGGTCGCTGATGAAGATGTTGCCGTGGTATTGGCCTTCGCGCTTCAGCCCATCGAGTTCCTCCAGAAATTTCTTCGGGTTCACGACCATCCCGTTTCCGAGAATGTTTTTCGCCCGCGGGTTGAAGACTCCCGAGGGGAGGAGATGGAGTTTGTGGGTCTTCCCCTGGAAGCGGATGGTGTGGCCGGCGTTGTCTCCGCCTTGATAGCGGACGACGAAATCGGCCTGGTTGCTTAAGTAGTGGGTGATTTTTCCTTTGCCTTCGTCACCCCATTGGGTTCCGAGGACTACGACGGTTCTACTCATTTCAGTCTCCTAAAGCAAATCTTTTATATATTGCGTCAACGTTTCTCAAGTAATGGTCGAGCGAAAAACAGGCGGCGATTTCCGCATCATCCAAATAGCCGGCGACTTCGCTTTCCTTGAGGAGCTTCTCGAAATCGATGTTTTCGGATGCCGCCTTGAAAGCGAGCCCCTGGACAAGGTCGTAGCTTTTCTCCCGGGAAAGCCCCTTTTCGATCAACGCGGATACGACCCTTCCGGAGAAGACGAGTTTTCCGGTCAAGTAGATGTTCTTTTTGATCCTTTCTTCGTTCACCTTCAGGTTCCTGATCACCCCGGCGTAGCGCTTGAGCATGTAATGGACGAGTGTCGTCCCTTCCTGGAACATGATCCGCTCCGCCGAGGAATGGGAGATGTCCCGTTCATGCCAGAGGATGTTGTTCTCATAGGCGGCGCCGGCGAAGGACCGGACAATCCGGGAAAGCCCGCACATGTTTTCGCTGGCTACGGGGTTCTTTTTATGGGGCATTGCGGAAGAGCCTTTCTGGGTCGCGGCGAAATATTCCTCGACTTCGCCGATTTCCGTCCGCGAGAGGCTCCGCACTTCCGTCGCCACCTTTTCTATCAGGGAAGCGATCAGGGCCAAGGCGTTGAAGTACTGGATGTGCCTGTCGCGCGAAAGCACCTGGCTGGAGACGGAAGCGCTCCTTATCCCTAGTTCCCTGCAGGCGGTTTCCTCGATTTCCGGATCGAGATTGGCGAAGTTGCCGACGGCGCCGCTCATTTTTCCGACTTCAATGACCTCCCGAGCCCTTTGGAAATAATCCAGAGTGCGCAAGCCTTCGTCGTAGAAGAGGAGCCATTTCAGGCCGAAAGAGCTCACTTCTGCATGGATTCCATGGGTCCTGCCGATGCAGGGGGTGTCCTTATATTTCAGGGCTTTCTCTTTCAGGCAGGCGAGGAAATCCAGGAAGGCCGCTTCAATGACCTCGTTCGCCTCCTTGAGAAGGCAGGCGTTGGCGCTGTCGACGACGTCCGTCGAAGTGAGTCCGTAATGGACCCATTTCCTCTCCGGCCCCAGAGTCTCGCTGATCTGGCGCGTGAAGGCGATGACGTCATGGCGGGTCAGGGCCTCAAGTTCCTGGATCCTCCCGGAGTCGACCCGCGCTTTTTCCTTGATTGCCAGATAGTCCTCCTCGGGGATCATCTCCTTTTCCGCATAGGCCTTGAGGACGGCGAGTTCGACGCGGAGCCAGGTCCGATACTTGTTGTCTTCGCTCCAGATCGCTTTCATTTCCTTTGTGCTGTAACGTTCGATCATTGTATCACCACGAAGATTATTATAACAGATTCCTAAGGATTAATAAAGGTTAAAAAGCGGACCCGGCAAGGAAAACCTTTTTAGGGAAAATTTAATTGCTTTAATTGAAGATTTTGCTATAATATTAACAATGGAGGTTTTCTCATGGGCAAAAAATATTTGGAAGAAAACACAAGGGCGAAAACGGCATTGAAGGTAATCGGTTTCATCACGCTGCCTTTAGGAATCATCCTCTTGATTTCAGGAATTACAATTTCAGCGGGGAATCATTCTTCATCAAGTCCACGCTTGCTTTCATTTTAATCGCCGTCGGCTCCAGCTGCCTGCGGATGGCCTACATGGGGAAAGTCGCGCGTTACACCGCAAGTGAGATGGCTCCGGTTAAGAGGGACACCATCAATTACATGATCGACGGGACGAAAGACGAAGTCGTCGATCTAGTTCAGAAGATCAAGGGCGGTCAAGTTGCCGCAATCACATGTCCTTATTGTGGGGATGATAACGACGGCGACGCGATTTATTGCGATCACTGCGGGAGGAAATTGAAAGTAACCTGCAGCTGCGGTACTGTAAACCAAGCGGGCAGCCGCTTCTGCAAGAAATGCGGAAGGGCGCTTTAAGCCGCTTTTTCATTTTTAAAAAGGAGCCCTACATGCTGATATTGATTGGACCGAGCGCCAGCGGAAAAACGGAAGTCGCGAAGATTTTGATCTCGGAATACGGGATGCAGAGACTGGTGACTTACACCACCAGGAAGATGCGGACGGGAGAGGTGAACGGCAGGGATTATCATTTCGTCTCCGTCGAGGAGTTCCTTGCCATGCTGGAAAAGGGAGAGTTTGTGGAAACGACCTATTACAACGGAAACTACTACGGAAGCCGGAAGAAGGATGTCTGCAAGGACAAGCTCGTCATCCTCGATCCGAACGGTCTACTTTGTTATGCGGAACAGATGAAGGACAAGATCACGTCCATCTATCTCGAAGCCCTGAAGGAGGTCCGGAAGGAGAGGATGGTCGGCCGCGGGGACGAACCGGAATTGATCAAAATCAGATTGGAAAAGGATGATGAAATCTTCAGAAGCGAGAATCTCCCCTTGGACTTCATCGTGAGAAGCGACGACTGCGACCTTCCCACGCTTGCAAAGCGGATCCACAGCCTCTATGTCCAGCATCAGGAAAAGTTATTGCAAAAATGAAACAAATCACGCCGGGCGTGATATAATAAATTCAGGAGGAAAAAATCCATGAAAAAAATCCTGAAATTCATCTTTGCGCTACTTATCATCCTCATTCTGCTGGTCGGTATTCCCGTCGGGCTGGCTTTCTTTTTCGTGTCCGACGCGAAGGATGAGGCTCCCACCGACCTCTATACCGACAGCGTCAATTTCCAAACCGAAATCGACGGTCTATTCTCCCGGTTTTTCGTTAACCGCGAGGGGGCCTTCTATCTGACATTTTCCGAAGAAGAATTGGATCGGCTCGTTTTCGCATTGATCAAGAACATCAACTCTGATTACTATCGGGGCGGCTGCGAAAGCGACGAATGCAGATACATCCAGAGCGTGGAGATTCCCGCCGGCGTTCCTTTGCTCGGCGGTCAGAAAGTCCATCTCCGCCACGCCTACACGGAAGTGGGCGCAAACACCCTGAACCTCCGGTTGACTGTAATCGCTCCTTATTTAAAGACGAGCCTGAACATGGGGGTGAAGTTTGAAAAAGAAGGCGGAACCTACATCTTCAAGATCGTGAAGCTTTCCTTGGGGAAACTGAACGTGATGAGCGGAATCGGGAAGTCTGTGGCGACCCCCCTGCTCTCAGGTATTGGTTTTACGGAAGAGAAAATCAACCAGTATTTTGTAAATAATGGTCTTCCCCTGGAATTCGAAATGGACGATTATTCGATCCGCTTCGAAAAAGAAGCCATCGGCGCGATCCTTTTGCAGTTGGTCGGGGGCGAGCAGCAAAGCCCGGAAGAGAAACTTCTGAAGGAAATGGTGAACATCCTGAGCTCCTCCGAAAACAATCTCCTTGATCTGGGATTCTACAACTTCGACGAAAAGACGCATTTCGGATTCAAGGTCGACCTGAACGAGATCAAGACGGACCCGGCGGTTTCTCTGCAACTGGCGCAGAAGCGGGCCCAGGCCGCCAAGGGTTTCGATGCGGAGACGTTCGTTGCGAACAAGACCCAGACCTTTATCATCGGTTCGCTAGCAGCGACAGGCGAAACGAAGATCACTTTCACGAACCAGGACTTCAACCGCATCATCTACGAGCAAACCAACGGCTATCATGACTTCAAGTATTCGCTCGCAGGAAACGGGGAATACAACTTCGTGCTGACGGGGATCTTCATCGATTTCACTCCGACGCTCGTCACCTTCCAGTTTGTTGTGGAAATCAACGGCATCGAAGTGTTGATTGAAATCGCAGGCGACATCGCAAGCAACGATGACGAATCCGAACTCACGATCACTTTGAAGGAGACGATGTCCATCGGCGGCATCCAGGCGAGCTCCGATTTCCTCCTTGAGCTTCTGGGCGGCCTCGAATCCCTTTCGGCGGTCGCTTATGATCACGAAACCGGTTCCTTCACCATTTCCGCAACCACCTTCTCGGAAATGATGGAAGTCGGCGGTCCGGCGACGCCTCTCTTCATCGAGAAAATCAAGCCGGCAGCCGGCGGCATCGACGTCTATGTGGGCTACAGCGATTCCGGACTCGCAAACCTGATCGAACAGGCGCAGGAGGATTTGCGGGGGCTTCTTCAGGGCGATTTCCTCGACGAAACCCAGTTCGACACGAGCGATCCCGAACAGGAGAGCGTGATCCAGGAATTGAAGGACGCCTTGGAGGAGATTTCGGAAATCCTGAACGATCCTGAAGCGCTCCTTGGAAGCGAGGCTACAGAGAATCTGATAGGGCTCATCAACAGTCTGTCGGACGAGAACCAAAAGATCCTGTTGGATCAAATAACCGAGAGTGCTAATTCCATTGATTTGGAAAGCCTATACGAACAATTATTTGGAAAATAGAAAGGAAGATGAATATGAAAGACAAGATACTTGTAGAAACTTCAGCCAGGCACGTCCATGTCAGCGAAGAACATCTGAAGATTCTTTTCGGTGAGGGGGCGCAGCTCACACCGAAGAAGGAACTTTCCCAACCCGGTCAATTCGCCGCCGAGGAGAAGGTCACAATTGTGGGGCCGAGGAACAGGCAACCCAACGTCACCATCCTTGGACCCTGCAGAAACAAGACCCAGGTCGAGATCTCCGCAACCGACGCCAGGGCTTTGGGGATTCCCGCCGTCATCCGCGAATCCGGAGACATCAAGGGAACTCCGGGCTGCACGATCATCGGACCGCAGGGTGAAGTCACCATCAGCGAAGGCGTAATCGTCGCGAAGAGGCACATCCATCTGAATGTTAAGGAAGCAGAGGAGTACGGCCTCAAGGACAAGGAAGTCGTCATGGTGGAAGTTAACACCCCCGAACGCTCCCTCGTTTTCGGAGACGTCGTCGTGCGCGTGCGCGATGATTTCGCGGCCGCCATGCACATCGACACCGATGAGGCCAACGCCGGAAACATCGGACCCGAGACTTACGGAACAATCATCAAAAAGCACTGAAACAGTGCTTTTTTATTTGACGGGCGGTCCTTCCTTGAAAAAAGGGGCTCTTTAGTGTATAATAAGCAAGAAACGGAGATGCACTATGGTAAGAGAATTGATTGAAAAAGCAAAGCAGGTTTTTCCCGGAGACGGACACCGCGCGTTTTTTGCTCCGGGCCGCATTAATCTCATCGGAGAACACATCGACTACAACGGGGGCTTCGTCCTTCCCTGCGCTCTCAGCATCGGAACCTACGGGGTCGTCCAGATGCGGGAGGATGAAACCGTTCGCTGCTTTTCCGAAAACTTTCCGGAAGCGGGAACAGTGAGTTTTTCCCTCGCAGGTCTTCATTTCCGTTCCGAGGACGGCTGGACGAACTATGTAAAAGGGATGTGCAAGGAACTCGGAGTGAAAAGGGGATTCAATCTCTATGTGAACGGGAACATCCCGAACGGCGCGGGACTTTCTTCAAGCGCCTCCCTGGAAGTGCTGGTCGGAGTCGCCCTAAACAATCTTTTCAATTTGGGCTTTTCCGCTCTGGAGATTGTGCTGGCCGCCCATAGGGCGGAGAACGGCTTCATCGGCGTCAAGTGCGGCATCATGGACCAGTTCATCATCGGCATGGCTGAGGAAGAGAGCGGAATCCTTCTCAACACCGCGAATTTGGAATATCATTCCGTGAAGATAGATTTGGGCGATTATCTCATCGTCATCGGGAACACGAACAAGAAGCGGACCCTCGCTTCCTCCAAGTACAACGAGAGGAGAGGGGAATGCGAGCGGGCTTTGGCGATTCTGAAAAACCGTTTCGCCGTCGAAGCGTTGTGCGAACTGGAAAGCCAGGACCTTCCCGAATGCGAGGCCTTGCTTCAGGAACCCTTGCTCATCAAGCGGGTGAGACATGCGGTCACGGAAAACGAACGGACGAAGAAAGCCTACCGGGCGCTTTCCGAAGGCGATCTGCAGGAGTTCGGAAAACTTCTGAATGAATCCCACCGGTCCTTGCGCGACGATTATGAAGTCACCGGCTTTGAACTCGACACGCTGCAGGAACTGTTCCTGAAATACGGCGCCATCGGCGCGCGGATGACCGGGGCCGGTTTCGGCGGCTGCGCCATCGCCCTCGTTAAGGCGGAGGCAGCCAACCGGATGATCGAGCAGGTCGCCCCCGAATATCGGGAGAAGACCGGCCTCGCAGCCGATTTCTATCTCGTCCGTGTCGGAAACGGAGCGCGGGAACTATGAAGATTAATTCCCTGCTTAACGAACTCCTCGCTTATGGTTTGAAAAAGAGGATCCTGGAAGAAGACGACTACCCCTATGCTACGAACCTCCTGCTCGATCTCTTCCGGGAAAGGGAGTTTTATCCGGAAGAAGTCCAGGTCAGGGAAATTGATGAAATTCTTGACGATCTGACCGCTTACGCTCTGGCTCGGGGCATCCTGAAGGAAGACGACGTCGTCTCCAGGGACAACTTCAAGGCGAAGACGATTGACCTCCTCATGGACCGTCCCAAGGAAATCGCAAGGAAGTTTTATGAGCGCTTCCGGGAATCCCCGCACCGGGCGACCGACTATCTCTACCAGCTTTCGAAGGATGTCAATTACATCCAGACGAAAAGGATCGCCCAGAATATCAAGTGGAAGCACCGGACCGAATATGGCACGCTTCATCTCACCATCAACCTTTCCAAACCGGAAAAGGACCCACGTCTAATCGCCCTGCAGAGGGAAAAGAAATCAGGCTATCCGAAATGCCAGCTCTGTGTGGAGAACGAAGGCTTCCGCGGCGACATCGGCTATGACGGAAGAAGCAACCTAAGACTTGTTCCCTTGGAACTTGGCGGAGAGCGGTGGTTTTTCCAATATTCGCCCTACTCCTATTTCGAAGAGCATTCGATTGTCTTAAACAAGGAGCATGTCCCGATGGTCATCAACCGGGGGACTTTCATAAAACTGGCTGATTTCCTGGATTATTTTCCGGAATATTTCGTGGGGTCGAATGCGGGATTGCCGATCGTTGGCGGTTCGATCCTCAACCACGAGCACTACCAGTCCGGGAGGTACCGGTTCCCAATCGAGGATGCGGAGGGGGATTTCTTTCAAGAGACGGGCGGAGTCGAGGTTATGCTCCTCAGATGGCCGCTTTCCACCGTGCGGATCAGATCCAAGGACAGGAGCGCTTTGATCGATTTCGCCGCGCATCTTCTGGATGCCTGGCAGAAGTATGAAAACAAGGATCTCTCAATTGTGAATTCCCGGGAAGAGCCCCACAACACGATCACGCCAATCGCCCGGAAGGAAGGAGATTCCTACATCTTCGACCTGATCCTCAGGAACAACTATACGACTCCGGAACGCCCCGACGGCGTCTTCCATCCACGACCGGAATACCACCACATCAAGAAGGAGAACATCGGCCTGATCGAGGCGATGGGTTTGGGTATCCTTCCCGGAAGGTTGAAAACGGAATTCGACCTGATTGCGAGAGTCCTTACGGGCGATGAAGAGGCCGGCAAGGACGAAAGGCTTTTGAAGCACGCGCATTGGATCAAAGAACTGAAGGGTAAATTTGTTCCCGGAGCCGATGTGAACTGTTTCCTCCTGGAAGAGGCCGGGAAGGTCTTTTCCGGGGTGCTGAAGGACGCCGGGGTCTTCAAAATGGATGAAAGAGGCCGGGAAGCCTTTAAAGATTTTTTAAGAACACTGTAATGGATGCGGCATGAAAAAGACATTTAATTTGCTATTAATCTTACTGGGATTGTTCATCATCTTTGGGTGCGATGAAGACAACCCGATACCGGAAGAAGTCAACACGGTGAACATCCTCACGATCAACGATTCCCACGGCTCCTTCGTCACCGACGAATACCCCGGAATGGACAAGGTCTCGGCTGCCATCAACAGCCTGGAAGCGACTTACGGGAGATTCATCAAAATCGCGAACGGGGACATTTTTCAGGGCTCCTACGTTTCCAACGTCAATTACGGCAAACCCATGCTCGAGGCTTTGAACCTCCTGGGATTCCACGCCTTTGTCCTGGGGAACCACGAGTTCGACTGGGGCCTGGACAAAATCGCGGCTTACAAGGACGGAGACCCGGACAACGGGGAAGCCGATTTCCCCTTCCTGGCCGCGAACATCGTCTACAAGGAAACCGGGGAAAGGCTTCCCTGGACCGAGGATTATGTTGTTGTGGAAAACAACGGGTACAGAGTCGGAATCATCGGCCTCATCGGCTCCAACCTCGAGAACTCGATCGCAAGCGACATGGTCGCGGATTATGAATTCCTGGATTCGAAGCCGATTGTCCAGGAACTTTCTTTGAAACTGAGGGACGAAGAGGACTGCGATGTCGTTGTCGTCGCGACGCACAATTATTACGATTTCGAAATCCGGAGTTTCGTCCGTCTTCCCGAAGAAAGCCGGGTTGACGCGATCATCTGCGGGCACTCCCATCAGAAAGTGAGCGATTCCCGGATGCGGAGCGACGGTTACCAGGTCCCCGTCATCCAGTGCGACGACAAGAACGAGACAGTCGGCGCGATCGTCATCGAGATGAGCGAGGATAAAACCCCGGTAAAAGCCAACGTTTTGCATAAGGAGCCTGGTGATTACTACCAGGACAAGAAACTCTCCGATCTGATCAAGAAGTATTCCCGGGACATTGAGGAAGGGAACAGGGCCATCGGCTATACGACCGAATTCCTCTCGGAAGGCCGGATCGGCAGGGAAACTGTTAAGGCTCTGTGTGAGAAATACGGTGTCGACGTCGCCTTCATCAATACCGGGGGCGTCAGAGAGTCCCTGAAGACCGGAATCATCAAAGTCAAGGACATCTATGAAGTCTACCCCTTCAACAACCGCGTCATCGTCACCGCGATTTCGGGAGTGGAACTGACAAGGCTGATATCGGCGCAGGCGAGTTTTCTTTACTCCTACCCGAACTTGAGTTCGCTTGTCGTCGAAAGTGAGAAGACCTACAGGGTTGCGACCATCGACTATGTCTTCACCGGGAGCTACTACCAATCATATTTCCGGAACAGTCCCCGCGATGACAAGGATTTGCTTCGCGATGTCTTCATCGAATACATCGCGGAATTCTATAAGGATTAGGTTGTTTTATCCTTTTACCGACTGCCAACAACGCCCGCTAAGGGCGTTTTTTTTGTAAAAATATTGATAATTTGTATGATTGTAAATGATTTGAGACCAAATAAGTGAAAGAAGATATAACAAAG
>ENA-UPAD01001261-UPAD01001261.1-bioreactor-metagenome-genome-assembly--contig:-NODE-1261-length-27696-cov-19.877248_pt1 | contig 27696 bp, 19 predicted proteins | sample MGYA00238179_ERZ772710 | MGnify/ENA primary metagenome ERZ772710 (study PRJEB29004, sample SAMN07631245) | bioreactor metagenome | isolation source: Switchgrass digestor | place: USA: Dartmouth...
CAAACTCAATGGGTTATCATCCTCACCCCAATAGCTGTCCTCTGTTGTGAATCGGTCTAAATACGGGTCATAATATCTTGCTCTGAGGTAATATAGCCCGGTTTCCTCATCGTAGAATTCACCCGCATAACGGATTGTGTTGCTGGTGGTTTCTATAGCCATGGTTGGGTTACCCCAGATATCGTATTCGTACCGATTTTGCACTGTACCATCTTCATCAACAGTCTGTACTACATCTCCGTGCCCATTGAACAGGAAGTAAGCAGTGTTGTTTTTAGCGTCTGTTTTGGCTATGTAGTTTATTCCTTTGATGTATCTAGCTTTTACGTTGTTATTTGCATCGGTTTCCAAGATGACATTCTGTCTGTCATACAGGTAGTTTGTTACCTCAGGTGTATAGTTGTTATTTGATTTTCTTGTGGTTTTGCTTACTCTCAGGTCTTCACCGTTGTATGTGAATTCCACTGTTGTACGAATGCCGTCCTTAATGGTTTCGGCCTTTTTTAATCTATTGAAGCCGTCATATGTGTAGCTTGTTTTTTCTAAAAGCTTGTCTATACTGTTTGTACTGTCTGACAGCTTATCTCCATAAGCTGTTCCGGTTGTTTTGGGACGAAGTCCGGTGTTGTCTGGCAGTGTATGGCTGATGCTTTGGTTAAGTTGATTTCCGTTGTTATCATATATATATTTTGTTGTTTTTCGGGCAATTTCCTTGCTACTCTCATCAAACATTCTCTCCACAAGTTTCAGGAGCTGGTTTGTGTTTGAGTAGGTGTAATCGCTCTTTTTCAATATATATTGTATTTCTTTGCCAGTGGCCTCGTCAACATAGTCACTTGGCTGGAGTGATGTATATGTCTCCTGCTGTGAGACCCTGTTTCCTGCCTTGTCATAAGAATATATGGTTGTTTTACCTGGGGTTGCAACCTTTGATATTCTTCCTGCTTTGTCATATTCATAGTTGGTAGTTCCATATAAATCGGTTTTTGTTACCTGTCTTCCTGCCAGGTCATAGGTATAGCTGTATTCGGATATTATGCCACCGTTTGGTTTTGTATTTGTAAGTTTTATTAGCCTGTTGTCCTTATCATATGTGTAGCTTTCCGTTACTCCGCCATCGTAGGTTATTGAGCTTCTTCTGCCGTTGTTATCATAGGTGTATGTAGTGGTTTTTCCTCCATAGGTTACTGTTTCCATTCTGCTGGACTTATCATAGGTATATCCTACTTCGTAGCCCTTTGGGTCTGTTACTTTAGTAACATTTCCTATCTGGTCGTAGGCATATCTTATCTGTATGGCACCGTTTATCCGTATTTCTGTCAGTCGGTTGTTTTCGTCATAGGAGTAGTCGGTTGTACCGCTTTCATCTGTCATGGATGCTCTGTTTCCGGCTTCATCATAAGTGTAGGTTACAATGTCGCTATTGTTGACATTGCTGTGACCAGCCAGTAATACTTTTCTTTCCAGCAGGAGGCCTCTGTTGTCATAGGTGTAAACTGTATTATTACCGTTTCTGTCTGTTACGCAAGACAGATTTCCTTCAAGGTCATATTTATATGTTTGGGTTTTGTTGTCGGCATTGGTTACTGATTTCAGATTTCCAAAGTCTGAATAAGCATAGCTTGTAAGCTTACCCCTTCCGTCGGTCATTGTAAGCTTGTTGCCCTGCTTGTCATATGTGTATTTTGTTGTTGTTCCAAGTGCATCGGTTACCTTTATCAGATTTCCTGCTGCATCATATTCGTATGATGTTGTACAGTCAAGGGCGTCTGTTAGTTTTATTACTTCACCATATTGGTTGTATGTGAATCTGATACTTACTTTATTCTTTTCAGCTGCTTCAGGAGTTGTTTTTGATACCAGCAGATTACCAAGGTTATATGTATATATAGTTCCATATCTGCTTTCATCGTCATTGGCTGACTGGTAGCCCTCTGCATCTATTTCCTTTATAAGGTTTCCGTTGGCATCGTAGACTCTTCTGCTTATGACTTTGTTATATGCATCTGTGACTGTCTGAAGTCTGTTCAGAGCGTCATACTCATAGGTCATGGTATAGCCCCTGGCATTTGTTTCTGCTATTCTGTTGCCGGCCAGGTCATAGGAGTACTTATACTGGTTATTTTTTGCGTCAGTTATGGTTTCTACCCTGTTCAGCTTGTCATAGGTATATGTTGTGGTGTAACCGCGCTCGTTTGTTACTGAGAGTTGGTTCCCAGCTGCATCATAGGTATACTGAATGAATACATCCCTGCCGTTATATTTTCTTGTTATTTTTTCAAGTCTATTTAATGTATCGTAGGTGTATTCAGTTGCGTAATTTGCTCTGTTTTGTATATCATCCTCTTTGTATCCAAAGGCAAGGGGACTGATTACTTTGGTTCTGTTGCCCAATATATCATACTCATAGGCAGTAATCATCATGAGTTTTCCGGGATATTCACTGTCCCTGAGGTTGTCCAGATTGGGCAGAGCGGCAGCATTGTATATATCCTTCTCATCTACGTACTGTATCTCTCTTATTACCCTGTTCCGGATATCATACTCATATTTTTTTGTGTCATATACATTTTCTGATCTCAGAATTTCAACCTTTACATTGTTACCGTTCCTGTCGTAATAGAATCTTGTGTATGCACCGCTGCTGTCTGATACTGTTTTTACCAGATTATTGTCATAGTATGTATAGGATGTTGTTCTGGAGGACAGCTTGTCCTTTGTGCCTGTAATTTCTTTAGATATAAGGTTTCCTGCATCGTCATAGCTATAGTTCTCAATAGTATAGAATATGGTTCCACTGCTGTCCTTTTCTAAAGGAAGCTTTTTGCTGACTACTCTGTTTTCAGCATCATAAGTATAATATGAGACACTGCCTCTTTTGTCCTTGGATGCGACTATGTTTCCAAGCAGGTCTGTCATGAATTCCAAAGTATTTCCATAGCAGTCGGTTTCAGTTTTAAGACTTCCATAACTGTTATAACTATATTTGGTCACATTTCCCCGTTGATCCTTCTGGGCAACTTTTCTTCCCAAGCTGTCATATGTGTATTCTATACTTCCGGAGTCTGCATAGGTTACTTTTGCAAGGGTACCATCGGCATTGTATTTATACTGGGTAGAATTTCCCCTCTCATCGGTTGTTTTTATAAGGTTACCAAGTATATCGTACTCGTAAGTCTTGCTGTTTTGAAGTGCATCCGTGACTTTTGTAACTCTACCCAGTGCATCATATTCATATGTAGTACCGGCTGAGCTTTCTATATTACCATTGTATCTTAGCCCATCAACTTTTTTTATGACGTTTCCGTTTTCATCATATTTCAAATACTCCAAAGTATCGCCTTCAGGTGATACTGTTGATGTGCGTCTGTTCATACTGTCATAGGTATAGGAAGTGCCCTTCATGGTTTCAGCCAGCTCAGCAGTGTCCTTATCTTCTTCATAGCAGTTTGGCTGTATCTGTTTTTTGAGATTGCCCATTTTATCATGTATATACCTTGTTACTGCCTTACTGCCATCTGCAGACGGTGATATCAATCTGATAAGCCTGTTCATGCTGTCGTACTCATAGTATGTAGATACACCTTTCGCATTCTTTTCTTCAATCAGATTTCCGTTTAAGTCGTATTTATAGCTTGTTGTTTTCTTCAGAGCGTCTATTTTTTCAACCAGGTTTTTATTCAAATCATATTTATACTCTGTTGTATTACCATATGCATCGGTTTTTTTCTTAATCTGGCCATCGCTATAGTAGGTATAGGTTGTTTTTGATTTTACTTTTGTAGTGTATTCGTTGTCAAACTCTGCATTTCTGAGATAGTTGTGTTCTATATCAGAGGTATCAACCAATAAGGCCTGTGTAACCAGTCTCAACTGGACATCATACACATTCCTGGTTATTCTGTAATTATTTCCGGAGATCTTTTCTTTTCTTGTAATAATATTGCCTGCTTTATCATATTCATTTATAGTTTCATGTCCTAATGGTCCAGATACTTTTATTGTTCTGCAATTTTTATCATATGTATACTCCACTCTGTCACCCATGGAAGTTTCCTGTCCTGCCAGCATACCTACAGGTGCCTTGAGTTCAAAGGTTTCAGAGTTCAATATATTTCCGGCTTCATCATATTTACTTTTTACCAGCCTGTAGTAGTCATATGTATTATCTGACTTTACATATTCTTTTTTAGCTATAAGATTTCCAGTCAGGTCATACTCGAAATAACTTATATTTCCCGCTCTGTCAACGCTTTCGGTAAGCTCACCCTTGGAGGAGTACTGATATATTTCATAGGTGTTATCAGGGTTATCTATTCTGTATACCTTACCAAACAGGTTATTATAGGTTATGGTCTTGTTGTTCTGATTGTCCGTTTTTATAATCTGTATATTACCGGTTAAGTCATATTCATAGCTTTCGGTGGTATTATCAGCATAAATAGTTTGCTTTAATAGTCCATTGAGATAGTAATAATTCTGAGTCTTATTACCATAGGCGTCTATCTCAGTGAGAATATTTCCTGAAGCATCATAGGTATATTTTTTTGTGTAATAGTCTGTACCGTTCCTCTGATTATCCTTAAAGGTTTGAGCTGATGTATACTTAATAACATTGTTGAACACATCATATTCATATACATTTCCAAAGGAAGCAGCGGGGTTATCCTTGTTATATCCCTCACCATCAGCTTCTTTTATAATATTACCACGTTGGTCATACTCTTTATAGCTGGTAACTGTGCTTTGACTTCCGTCAAATACTGACACCTTTATCAGCCTGTTCAGTGCATCGAATTCGTACTCTGTACCCGGAGCTTTTGATATATCCTGGGAAGAATATCTGGGATCTATCTCTTTTATGAGATTTCCATTTTCGTCATATATATATTTGCTTACATAACCCATAGGGTCTATTTTGGTAGAAACTTTGCCAAAACCGTTATATTGGTACTGGGTAGTACATTCCACTCCCGAACGGCATAAGGTTTCAGAAGCAAGATTACCTCTTTTATCATAACTATAGGAAGTAGTTCTTACAGCACCAGCTTTTGTAAAGGGTTCAACCTTTTTAACCAGCTTGTTTCTATGATCATAGCTATATGTTGTCTTTTCAAATTCAGTGCCATTGAATATCTCTTGAGAGAGAACATTACCTTCATAGTCATATTCATATTTTCTGATGAAATTTCCGTGCTTTATTATTTGGGCAGGGGAAATAACATCAGCCATTATACCTTCTTCTCTGATTACATTATCTGTGCAATTATATTCATAGAAATACCTGATGGCTTTGCTTCCTGATTCATTAATAAAATGCGTAATACCTGTTTTGTTGCCTTTGTTATCATATGTGTACTGGGTATGTGATTTTTTGTTGCTGTCTATTTTTCTGTACTCGTCTGTAACCCTGTCCATACTGTCATATGCGTATTCAATATACGCAGACAATGCTTCAGTACCATTTTCCACTTTACCCTGAGATAAAGCAGTACACTACCAATATTATGAAGGACTACACCGTCAATATCATAAAGTAACTAAGTCAAAGACCATGTTCCCTTAAGATAACTCACTGGAGAAGATGCTGTATTTAGTTTCCATGAACGTAGTGGAGAAGAGGATGTAAAGACATTCATATATATATCGGGTCCAATGTAAACTGATAATCATTACACTGGTCGGTGGAAAACTATATTCAGTAGATATTCCACCCTGCCCTGAAGGGATTGTCCTTATTGCCGGACGAGCTAGACCTTACAAACCCATAATTGCTCTTTAAAAGAATATAAAACACCTACTATAAAAATTATTACCAATTTTAATCTAGTTAATGCATAAAACTTGATTAAAATTGGTAATAATTCAAAACGATTTTATCTAAACTTATTAATTTCTATATTCTTGTCATTTTCCTTCTTCAAGCAAAAAAATATCCTTTAATTACTAGTGTTGCGATGCCATTAGTGTCTATGATTAAGTCAAGAGTATCATCAAAATCTTTAAGGCTTAACAATACACACACAAATGGTGGTGCTATTCCTTCCCATATATTTGATGACTGCCTATATACTGAGAATAATACATTCCAATCCAAAATATAATAACCTAATTCACTGGCAGGTAAAAAGGCTGTTTATATTTTTTGAATCTATATGGAGATCTTTTTTCCAGATACTTTTCCTTTACTTCATTTATATTTTTTTCATTCATTTCAGCTTCTGAATTTGCCTCAACACCATGATATTCAACACTTTGACCCAGATATCCCATTACTCTCCAGTCACCAAAAACGATAGCAACTTCCTCAGATTCTGTACTTATAAACTTATTTTCCTTACTTGGTTGAATAAAACAGCCAACTAATGCCAATTAAAACAAATACAATCATGATAGCAATTTTTGCTTTATTTTTTGGTTTTGTATAATCTCTGTTAGCATCATAATCCATAATCCCTCACAAAATCTCCAAATATATAAATTTCATAATACCTGTTCTTTAGCCCGAGTAATAGAAATATAAAGCTATCCAACTGCCCTTGAATTTTTGTAGTAAAACCCCTAGGAACTATTATCATTAAATAACATTAACAGTGATTTGACCATTCAGCCAAATAAATCCATTTGCCCCTCCCTATATGATTTTACATTTCTAACCTTTATCAAATCGATATCTGTAATATTTCCAAATAAAATGGGGGAATTTGGATTGTGCAGACTATGATTCTTAGAAACCGTATCTTGACTGTAATTGGCATAACAATAGAGACAACCATTTTTGCATGTATCATATGCGCCAATATCTATACTTTCAATACAACCACACTTCGGCCGCTGATTTTTATCTTTTTTGATATTAAGTTTATAACCTCCAAGTCGCTCAAGTCTTTCTTTGTCTATGCAACAAGCACCAGTAATTCCAAACTTTCTTAAATCAATGTCCTCAGCACAAGTGTCAATATGAATTCCTGCTGTTTCTGAAATTTCGTAGAACTGCCTCAGCAGAGCTTCTTTCTGCTCCAATGTTGGTACCGTTATTTTTAACTGAGAAGTATTTTTCTTTGTCTTCCTATAAAAATCCAAAAAGCTAACTGTACATTTCTCGGTATATCCCTTAAGCCTGTCCACAAGCATTTTGAAATATTTCAGGTGATATTCAGGAGTATAAACCTCATTAAAGAATATGGGATCATACCTCCATATAACTCTGTCTTTTCCTATTTTTCTCGAAAGCTTTTGAAAAGCAGGGATAATGACGTTATTTTTAGGTGGTACATTTGGCTCTACATCTTTACCATAAGCATTTAATGTAAACTGAAAATAGTATATATAATCTTTTAATTCATCGAGACGGTTTATTATTGGCAATGGATTTTTAGTCCAAAAGACTATTCCATCAACAACATCGGGTGTTAGTGCTATCTTCCCTATCTGATGAATATTCACAGGATTGCGAACATAGACAAATCCTTCTTTAATTCTATTTAAAAACCAATCAGAATAGTATGTAGGAATATCAGTTCTACGACTTGCACTAATTATCATTGTTTTTCTTCCTTTTTTAACACTTTTATGCTCATTTTGATGTATTGATATAATTACATTTTTTCCACTAAAGATTAGTTTATTAATGTATCTTTCACCTTAGTAGTGTTTTTTGTCCATAACAAAGTATTGCAACGTCCAGAGAACATGTGAATAGCTCTACGAGTTGGAGGTAATTAGATTCTGATGTAAAGATAATCTATTAATAGTGGTTAAATTGAATTTTTTATATTATGAATTTATAATTACAATTTATATTTACAATTCAAAGTTATGTATAGTACGATTTTTACTGGTCTTGTATATAAAACGAATAGCAGGACAGAATTAAACCTAAAGTGCCTGTAATTAAGATAGAAGCTAATCCTATTCCAAAGTAAGGGCTTTTAAGCTGATGCACCGCTACTAATGGAACTGCTGTCCAGGGTACAAAACTTGCTGGTAATAGAAAATCAGAAGAAATATTTATTCCTCCCAGTAAAATTCCTGTAAGACCTATTGCCAGCAAAATTGATGGATAAAACAGTTTTCGTTGTAGTATTGTTATCCATAGCAATGGAATAAATGATACGAAGCTTAAAAGTCCAAGCTTAGAAAATATCGCTATTATTAATTTAATATAATTAAGGTTAAACTGATGAGGATAAATTAGTTTAGCTCCTAAAATTGTAATAATCACAATAAAAATCAGGGTTATTGCAAACCATAAAAACCACACTAAAAGTTTTGAACAAATGAAGGCTACTCTTGAAACAGCGGAAGATAATATGTTTTTGATTGTTCCTGACTGGTATTCTTTTTGTACTAAATTTGTGATTATAAATCCACTAAAAACAGATAAAATCAATAAATTAGCTGCAAAGCACGACATTGTCCATTCCATAATTTCATTTGGCGGGACAGACAGAAATTTATCTTTAATTACTAAAAAAACTGGTACCATAATTGAAATGATCGTTCCTACAAAAAACATGGTATCCTTCTTTAATTTAAGAAGTTCTAACTTAAGCATATTAAGCAATTCCTTCACCCCCTGTAATTTTCTTAAAGTATCCCTCAAGGCTTTCCTCGTAAGTATGGGCCTCTGAAACTTCCAATCCATTTACCACAAAAGCTGAAATCACCTTGGCCACTGGCAAGTCAAAGTTATGTAATTGTAAATTATGGTCATCCTGAATTGTAAAATGACTTTCGTGAAATTCTTCTTCCAAAATGCGGGCTGCCTGTGCTGTATCTGAAAGGATAAAATGAACATACTTGCTGTTTCTTCGTTCCAGTTCAGATAAACTCAGTTCTTTCAGTAATTGGCCGTGATCAATAATTCCAATGTCATCAGCTAACAGGGAGATTTCCGATAGAATGTGACTGGAAATAAGAATAGTTTTGCCCCTGTCTTCACATAACTGCCGGATAAAGGAACGTAACTCTGCAATCCCGATTGGATCAAGCCCGTTAAAAGGTTCGTCCAAAATGAGTATTTCAGGGTCGTGCATAATTGCATGGGCTATTGCTAATCGCTGTTTCATTCCTAGAGAATATTGTGAAAACCTTTTTTTATCTTTATATGGCAGTCCTACTAATTCCAAAGCGTCTTTTATGGCGTTTCGGTTAGGTACTCCTCTTAAAGCAGCAAAAATTTTTAGATTTTCGGTTGCCGTAAGATTGGGATAAAATCCAGGAGCTTCAATTAAACTGCCAATACGGGGGAGGATTTTTTTCTTATTGCTATGAAAATTTCTCCAAAAATTATCACTTCCCCATAAGTTGGCTATACCAGCCCAAGCAGTATTTTCATAGTTGTTGTTTTTCCTGCGCCGTTACGCCCCAAAAGACCGTATATCCGTCCACTTTGAACATGTATATTCACCTCATTTACACTTTTTTGTACGCCATATTCTTTGGTAAGATTCTTTGTTTCAATGATATATTTGCTCATTACAATCCCTCCTTATTTGCATCTTATCATGCCAACCTTGCATTAACCTTGCATTAACCTTGCATTAATCTTGCATTAACCTTGCATTTGTAAGGTTGGTTAAGTGGGATGTTATGCCATTACCAGATTATGATTACTTAAATCCAATCCTTTCGGATTATATGTTTCATTGAACATTCTTATGGGAGTTTAGTTGCTCTGACAAAGGGAAAAGTAGTGTAAAAGCAGTTCCGATTTCAGTTGTACTCTCAACGCTTATCTTACCGCCCATTTTTTTTGTAAGCTGATATACAATCGATAATCCAAGCCCACTTCCCTTTTTTGAACGGCTTTTATCACATTTAAATAATCGTTCAAAAATGTGCTTTATATCTTCAGGATTAATACCTATTCCGTTGTCTGACAGTACTAGCTTTACATGGTTTCCCTCTGCGGTCAAGGAAATTTCCATTTTATCAGCATGACTATGAGTAATCACATTTTGAATCAGGTTATTCAATATCCTTATATATCCTTCAGGATCAATATTTGTCCAAAAAGGAAGTTCGGGTATGTCGATGTCATAATCTATCTTCTTTTCTTCAAATATCGGTATCCAATCTATTAAAACATTTCTCGTCAGCTCTGCAACCTCAACATTCTCTATATTCATAGTAAACTCATTTGAATTGAGCTTTAACCAATCGAACAATTCATCTATGTATTCTTTCAGTTCATGAGCTTTACGGCGGGCTGTTTTTATATAATCTTCACGTTCTTTTCCTGTGACAATCCCCTTGTATGCTGCATCCAAATAACCAATGAGGGTAGTAAGAGGTGTTCTTACATCATGGGAAAGACTTGTCATAAGCTGCTTTGTAGTTTCCTCTTTTTTACGCAATATTGTAAGTTTGTTTTCATATATTGAAATAATATCATTTAGTTCAAAAGCAAGGGGTTCAATAAGTTCATGTGGTTTTGCCAAAGTACGCCTGTTCCCATTTCCGTTTTTTACATCAGTAAGCATGTCCACCATGTCAGCTAATTGCCTTTTTATCTTACGTAGAACTATAACAGAATGAGCAATAGATAACAAAGCTATAATTATTATGAGGAATATGAATATCTCCATATCCTCAAACCTCCTTATTAAATCGATAGCCAATACCTTTTATAGTCTGAATATATTTGGGATTGCTTGGGTTCTCCTCTATTTTCTTTCGTATACGGCTGATAACAGCCATGATATTACTGTCATCATATACATATGGTTCTTTCCAAACTTCCTCATATAATCGTTGCTTCGTTAATATCTTTCCTTGTTGTTTTGCAAAGAACAGCAGTAAATTAAACTCTTTCGGGGGAAGCACAAAGGTTCCGTTTACTGAAGTGACAGAACATGTATCAAGGTCGATTTTCAAGCCGTCATACTCAAGCCGCTGCAATGTTTCTTTCTTCTGATTAAAACGGGTGTAGCGACGAATCAGAGAAAGAATCCGTGCAATCAACTCATCTATTTCAAAAGGCTTTGTTAAGTAATCATCTGCTCCTGCTCGCAGCCCGTATACTTTTGAAGCATTGTCATTTACAGATGTGAGCATCAAAATGGGAAGACTGCTTTCTTTCCTGATTTTTTCTAGTGCTTCAAACCCATCTATTCCAGGCATCATAACATCAAGTATCACAAGCTGATAATCCTTTTCTTTTAATTCATCCAAACCCTCTTTTCCAGTAATGCAAAAATCTGCGTCTATATTTTCTGAAAGTAATCTGCGTTTAATTAAAGTACACAATTCTCTATCATCATCAATTATCAGTACTTTATAATTTTCCATCTATTACCTCCTATTATTTTTCTCAGTCCACCAACAGATCATTAACCTCCGGAAAACCTCTATGTAAAAGTGTTTTACAATATACTCTTTTTTTTCATAAAATTCTTTTCATCACAATTATAACATATTTACTCATCCCAAGTTTGGCATCCAGCCCTTGTATACTTTTCCATGCCTTACATGGTTTTTCGTGTTAAAAAAAAGCATATCATTCTGAATATTAAATTCAACTTTGATATGCTTCTTTTTAGTCTCATCGTTATTTATTTTCTGCTATTTTTCAATGTTATTTTCTAATAGCAATAATTTATGCAGTACTTCATCTATAATTTTATACTATACTTTCATAATATACTTCCATATTATAGTTTCCTACATTATAGTTTCCTACTATGCTTCCATGTTATGTTTCCGTACTTATGCTTGTATACTGTGCTTCCATGCTTGTTTCTGTACGAATGCTTCTGTACTTATTTTTCTGTGCTTATGCTTCTATACTAAGCTTTATCATACTCAACACATACTGTAACAGATGCGGCTGGGATAAATAGACGATTACTGTTTTCCTGACACCTGCTTCTATTCTCTTGGCATCTATCCCTCATTATCCCTCAAACATCATGCAATCAATATAAAAGTCATTGAAATCCTTTGAACTGGACAACTCAACGTATTTAATCTTTTTACTGATTGAATTTGCCTGGGAAAGGCACTCCTGGGACAGAAGTCCTTCAATGGCTCCCTGTCCGGCAGCATTACCTACAGCATGAATTCTGCCTCTTAATTCAGAAGGTATCAGTCCGATTTTTAGTGCGCTGTCAATATTGATATATGTACCAAAACCGCCGGCAAGATATACATTTTTAATATCTGAAAAATTAATGCCCCATTGCTTTACAAGAACATTAATACCTGCTGCAATTGCTGCTTTAGCATTTTGCAGCTCACGGATATCCTTTTGGGTAATAGCAATGTCACCTTCAATAACCAAAGCACTCATATTGCCAATTTCTGATATATTGTTTAAAATTTCCGACTGCTCAGGTGATTTTGGCTCCCACTCATCATCTATCCTTCCGGTTTCATCTATTAACCCAATATCAAGCATCTGAGCAACTCCATCCACTATCCCTGTTCCACAAATACCAACCGGGGTTTCATTACCTATAGTTGTAAACTCAATACCTGACTGAAGTGATATACTGTTTATTGCTCCTTTGACACTGCCTATTCCATTTCTGATGTTAGCCCCTTCAAAAGCCGGCCCTGCTGCCGAGGAACATGCATATAAGCGATCCCTGTTGCCCAGCACAATCTCACCATTTGTACCAATATCTATAAGAAGAGATATATCTTCCTGCTGGTACATACCGGTAGAAAGTACAGCTGCTACTGTATCGGCACCAATATAAGCCGACACAGACGGAAGTACACATGCAACTCCAAAAGGATTTATATCAATGCCAAGGTCTTTTGCATTAACAGTTAACATCGATGTTACTGCCGGAATAAAAGGAGCAGCAGCTATGTTCCTTGCAGGTACCTTCAGCAGGAAATGCTGCATTGTAGTGTTACCCACCAGAGTTATTGCATATATGCTTGTCTTTGGAATATTGGCTTCCTTGCACATTGCTTCTATACAGTTATTCAGCTCATTAATTATCAGTGTCTGCATTTCCTCCAGTCCATCTTCTGCCTCTATTGTATGCTTTATTCTGGAAATTACATCAGCACCAAATTTCTTTTGAGGATTAAGAGCAGATTGTATTGAGCGCTTTTCTCCATTTGACAAATCAATCAGGTATGCAGCAATAGTTGTTGTACCGATATCCACAGCAACACCAAAATGTCTATCACGGGTATCGCCGGCTTCTATTCCCAATAAACGGTTCCCCATTTTTATTAATGTAACGTTATAATCTTCCTGTCTAATAATTTCGGGGATCATCCTGATTAACTGCAAATTTGGGGCTTCAATCTCTAATGTATCACCAATAACCCTTTCAAAATCAGCTGTCTGATCTGACAACCCAGGCTTTTCAAGAGAAATCTTCTCTTTGATAACAATAGGCAAAAGGGATATATTTCTCTGTCTGCCTTCAGTTACAATTTGTGCTTGTTTGTTTGCATCTTCTATTATAACTTCCGTATCTGTTTGCACATTATAGCTGCACGAAAGTCTGTAGCCTGCTTCAACTGCATTAGCACCAAGTGTTTTTATCTCATTTGATGACGCAGCAGGTAAATTCTCTGAAGCTATTCTAACTTTGCATTTGCCGCAGGTACCATTTCCATTACATGGTGAATTAACAGTAATATTGGTTTTTCTGAGCAGTTCCAATAAATTCTGGCCCTCTTCAGCAATAATTTCATATTTTACTGCATTTGATTTTATCGTAAGTTTTGGCATTTTAACCTCCTGGTTATTCCTGGGGTACATACTGTTCAATGTTGGCGTCATCAAAGCTCCCCATCTGAGTGTAAGCGGCTATTGCCGCATCAAAAAGCTGAAAGCCCAAAGCTGCACCCGTTCCCTCTCCAAGTCTCATATTGAGATTAAGCATAGGCTCCATATCAAGTGCGTCCATAACAGCAGCTGTACCAGGTTCTGCTGAGCCGTGAGATGGAAACATATATTCCCTTGCCCCAGAATGAATTCTTGTTGCACATAAAGCAGCTACAGAAGAAATAAATCCATCAATAACAATAGGGATTCTGTTTATAGCCGCCCCTAAAAAACATCCTGTCAGCCCTGCAATATCAAAGCCTCCTACCTTTGAAAGAACATCGATGGGGTCCTCTGGGTCAGGTTGATTTATCTGAATTGCCCGCTTAATAACTTCAATTTTATTTTTAAAAGCCTCTTTGGATAAGCCTGATCCAACACCAACTATGGCATCAACGGGGCTGCTGGTCAGTACCGCTGTAATTGCGCTGCTGGTGGAGGTATTTCCAATACCCATTTCACCAGTTCCAAGAAGATTTACTCCTTCGGCTTTCAGGTCTTTTACAATATCAATTCCAGTCAAAATAGCTTTTATAGCTTCTTCACGGGTCATTGCCGGACCTTTTGCCATATTCCAGGTGCCGTTTCTTATTTTTCTGTTTAATATGGAGGAATATGGTATATCAGCATCAACTCCGATGTCCACTACAACAATCCGTGCATTTGTCAGTCTTGAAAAAACGTTTATTCCTGTTATGCCGCGAGTAAAATTACAGGTTACAGAAGCAGTCACGCTTTTGGGACAAGAACTTACCCCTTCCTCAACCACTCCGTTATCTGCACACATTATTATGGTTGCCTTATTATCTACTTCTGGAGATGTAGAACCATTTATACCGGCAAGTCTTACCACAATTTCTTCAAGCTTGCCAAGGCTTCCAAGGGGTTTTGTTAAACTGTCCAGTCTCATTTGGGCAGCCTTCATTGCTTCTTTATCAAGAGAACCTATTTTTCCTACTAATTCATCCAGCATTTTAAATAACCTCTGTATATAAATATTTTACTTTTCCCATTTAATTATATCATCATCGTAAGTGGCATTAACCACTGCACCGGGTGGAATTATCAATATCTCATTCTCGTTAAAATCACCATTCAGAAGATTTCTCATAAGTGAGTCACTTCCCTCAATTTCAACAAAATTCCAATTAAAAAATTGCGATGAGCTTTTTGTAAATTCTCTGTAATACTCATTATTCCCGAAGCAGTCCCATGTGATCAGGCCTGCATTTTTATATTCCTTCATCCAGCTTTGCTCCATTTCCATAAGGAATTCTGCATTGTCCTCACCATATCTCTGTATGTAATCATTAAGGAGCGTATTATATTTTAGTTCACTGGGCTGCCATCCTCTCTCAATCCAGCCGCTGGAGAACCAGTATGTCCCCGGGTGTTCATAAAAATAGCTTTTGTATTTTTCCTTTGAACCCATTAGAAAAGTTATACAGTCATGAGCTTTTGGAATTACCATAGGTACTTTTTTACTGGATAGTCCTACAATACCGTTACTGCACAACCCATAACCAAGTATAATGTAATCATAGCTTGGACAGGTATTATAATAATTATATGGAAACTCTTCATTTGCCTTATCTATTTCAGCCTGAACCATTTCTCTTAGCTTATCCGGGGTATTGTGCAGTCCCTGATTTAAAAATGTTACATCTATATAATGCTTTGATTGGCTTGCCAGAAAGGATATTTCTCTGTTTAATACATCACATGCTATAACCTTAAGCTTTAACATTATATTAACCTCCCAAGCCTGTTACATAACTTTGCCATGTAAGTGGCTTTGACCTGCTTTTTTTCTTCATTAATATATTAAATATACCAAAACAAGCGCAGTTAATGTAGAAATTATTTTTTATATATATAAATATTTTTGCAATAATATATTTCTATTTTTTAATACCTTATTATTTTTATAGGATTACTAATTTATTCTAAAAACCTAAAAAATGTTCAAGAATTCATTGAGCAGTTTCTTCTATAATCTAACTAAGTAAAAATTACATAAAGGAGTGAATTGATATGATATTTAACAAACTGGCCTATGAAAATGTAAATGAATTTATTTATGGTGTATCTCAAAAGCCTGTTGTATGTAAAAATGGTCTGGTAATCGGAGGAGGTACCATCTACCCAGAATTAAACTTCACTCTCCCAACAATGCTGATTAATAAGGACAGTATGCCGGATGTTATTAAAGAATATCAAGCTATTATCGAAGATGCATGTAAGAGAGCATATGAACTGCATGTTCCTGGATTAGTAGTGGAAGTTGAACTCCTACCCCCCACAACATACAATCCGGAATGGGGAGTGGAAATAACCAAAGTTGTAAGAAATACTATGTATGAATATGAAGCAAAGCATGGATTAAAAAGCGCTCTTAGAATAACACCTGTTGATATCAGAGAGGACAAAAAATCTCCTCACATGTGGCATGGAAGCCATTGGGACGCAATAATGGAAACTTTTGAAGGCTGTGCCAGAGCAGGAGCAGATTTGCTGGCAATCGAGTCTATTGGCGGTAAAGATATGCATGATGAAGCAATGATGTTCTGCGAATTAGATAAATCTTTATTCTCGCTGGGTGTACTTGGTGCTATGGATATGTCCAGGCTGTGGAAAGAAATTAAGACAATAGCTGACAGAACCGGAGCAATTGCAGCAGGTGACTCTGCCTGCGGTTTTGCAAATACAGTTATGGTACTGGCAGATAGAGGTTTTGTTCCAAAAATCTTTGCAGCTGTTGTAAGAGTAATTTCTTCTGTAAGGAGCTTAGTTGCAATTGAAGAAGGGGCTGTTGGACCACATAAGGACTGTGGATATGAAGGAATTTACATAAAGGCTATAACTGGAACCCCAATATCTATGGAAGGCAAGTCAAGTGCATGTGCACATTTGAGTCCTATTGGAAATATAGCAGCCTGTGTTGCCGACCTGTGGAGTAATGAATCAGTTCAGAATATTAAACTCCTTGGTGGTATGGCTCCAACTGTATCTATGGAACAGTTAGCCTACGACTGCAGATTAATGAATACTGCTGCAGAATCCGGTAAGCAGAACGCCATTCTGCTCAGAGACTGGTTGTGTGAGTCTGATAGTAAATATGACCCACAGGCATATGTCCTGAGACCTGATGTTGTTATTGAAATTTCAAAAGAGATTATCAAAAAGGATACTCCATTCGAGCGCTCCAAAGCTGCTGCCTTTGCAGCAATTGATATTTTAAGCAAGGCTGTTGCTGATAACAAGGTCCAGATTAGTGAGAGAGAGCGTCAATGGCTGCCCACAATGCAAAGACAAATTGAGGCCATTCCCGATAACGTTGAAAGGTTTATTGCAGAAATGCTGGAAAGAGATGATTCAGGCAAAATGGATCCTAAAAAATATGACCTGTAAAACTTGTTAAACTGCCGTTCATCAATACAAATAAGTTATTGTTCAACTATACAGGCTGTACTGATTCAGTCTGGCTTGTATAGTTGAGTTAAGTTTATAAAACAGATTTAAAATATAAATAAGATATGTTAGCTAAAGCAAAAACTATAATTACTGATTGATTTACTTATGGATTTTTTGATTGAATTACAGGTTTTATTTTAGCATTACAATAGTATTTACTTTTATTATTTACTATTTATTTTTTTGAATTTTATATTTCCTATTTAGTATTTATATTTTACAATATTATGTTTACTATAATCTTTGTTTTAATGACTGCTATATAATAATTGATTGAAAAGGAAGGGTGTCAAAATGATTAAAGTTCATGCTATTTCAGGTTTTCTTGGTGCAGGAAAAACGACACTAATAAAACACCTGGCTGCAGCATTAATAGAAAACAATGAAAAAGTTGTTATATTAGAAAATGAATTCGGTAAAGTTGGGATAGACGGTAAACTACTTGAGCTTGAAGGGCTCTCTGTTTATGAAATATCAAGTGGATGCCTCTGCTGCACACTGAAAAATGATTTTATAAGCACCCTCAATAATATTGCAGAAAATATTTGTCCCGACAGAATTCTTATAGAGCCTTCGGGAATATTTGTGCTAAGCGAAATGTTCGATATATTCAGAAATCCTCAAATCAACTCTCGCCTGTCCTTATGCTCAGCACTTACTGTAATTGATTGTAATAATTTTCTTAAGCACAGAAATCGATATGGATTATTCTTTGAAAATCAAATTAATTTTGCTGATAAACTTGTACTGAGTAAAATAAAGGATATCCAGGAAGCTAAACTGGTCAGCATAATGGAGGAATTACAGAATATAAATCCTTCAATTGAAATTTTCTCTGATGAATGGACAACCATGAGTAAAACTGACTTCATAGGACTATTATCTACTCAAAATATAACCCCTGTACTAGCAGAATCATCAACGTATGATACAGAATCAAAATCCAATAATAAATTAGTTAAGGAAAATACTTCTTCCTCCACCAAACACGAAAAACACAATTTCACAGCTTTTGGATTAGTTGGACCCTTCAAATGTTCTGAATCAAAACTGGACAAAATTTTATCAACTTTAGCCTTTGGTTCCTTTGGATCACTGTTAAGAGCAAAGGAACATGTTGATAGTGAAAATGGTATACTGGAATTCAGTTATGTGGATGGCAATTACAAAATAACCCAAATAACTGGTGAAATTGAGCCTTCTGTATGTTTTATCGGTGAAGGTTTGAAAAAAACTGGAATAACAGCGTTATTTGGCAAGTAACTTATCCTCTGCCTCTTGTTGCTCTATATTTTCCTGGGGTTATGCCAACCTCCTTTTTAAATACCTTTGTAAAATAACTCTGATCATCAAAACCAACCAAGGTTGATATATCCGATAATGGTATGGTATTGTTCAGCAAAAGGCTCTTACTGGCATTTATCCTGACCTTATTTACATAAGCGACAAAAGTGCAGTTCATTTCGCTTTTAAATATTTTACTAAAATATGATGGATTCAAATAAACATGATTGGCAACCTCTTCAAGGGTTATTTGCTCAATATAATTTCTTTTTATGTAATCAACTGCTTTATAAATAGTATCCTTATGCCTTATATCTGCAAGATTGAACACACAGTCAGTAAATCTGGCCATTATTTTTGACAGCCAAAAGGTTAGGTCTTCAACTGTCTTATATTGGTAAATTTCTGAAAGATGTTTGAAATTCAAACCGAATATCTCTTCAACATTTGCACCGCCTTCTACAGCAGCTCTTGAGAGTAATACTATTAGTTCAAGGCTTCTGGCTCTGATAACCTCAAAATCATTACCGGAGGAAAAGAATACATATCCCAGTATTTCATTCAATATTTTTTGTGATTCATGCTTATCACCCATTGCAATTTTTGAAAGCAATGCTTTTTCCTTTTCATATGGATAGGTAGAATAATCGTCGTTTTTCTTCTCAATGGACTTCATATAGTGTATCCATTGTGATATGTTCGACTGAATCTCATCAGACTCATTTTTTTGCTCACGTTTTAATCCATTATGCTCTGAGATATTATCTGCCACAATGGCCAGCAGTTCGGACAATTTATCTACTCTTTCAGGCTCTATGATGGGAACCTTGTTAATATGCTCATTAAGCTCAGCAACCTGATCGTCGCTGAGGCCGTTTTCTTTAATAATATCTCTGAGCATAAATTCATCAGGGTCAACCATTAATACAGGCCCACCAATTAATGCTCCAATTAATGTATCGTTATTAGTAATTGGTGCTGCCCAGTGAACAAAACCCATAGGGCAGAAAAACACATATTTACCCCCAAACCTTTCTGCCTGATAGCTTCCATACAGATGAACACTGGAGCATTTGGAGGATTTATTTGTGGCTTCCTGAATTTTCTTGCACAACTGACACAATTCAGAATTTTTACTGAAATTATAGATGCATTGGCCTGTTGAATCAATTATAAAGCTTTCAATGCCGGTAGACTGACTATAGGCTTCTATACATTTTATGGCCTTATCTAAATTGAAAGCATTTTCATTTGTGTCTCTAAATAGTATCCTCATAATAAAGTTCTGCTCCTACTCCATATTAATTCATCTAATCTCTGACTGTAAATTCCCAATAAAATTAATACTGTTTATGCTTATTAATAGTACATAACTACAGTGTACGATAAAAATGAAGATTGTAAAAGTCGTTTTATGTAAATTAGCTCTATAAATTGGAAACGGAACTCCAAATTACTTGTCAGAGTTCCGCTTTAAAAATATTATTTTATACAATCAGCTTATTACTTCTTAGTTGGCTGAGCAAACCTTTGCTGCTTCGTCAGCGGCAGAAGCTGCATCAGGAGTGTAAATGTCTGCCGATATTTTTTCACAGAAGCTTTGTGTCACTGGCGCTCCACCTATCATAATTGTTACTTTGTCACGTATTCCAGCATCCACTGCTGCCTTTACTACATTTTCAATTTCACCCATTGTGGTAGTCAAAAGAGCTGAACAAGCTATTATCTGAGCATTTTCCTGAATTGCTGTCTCAACAAATTTTTGTGCTGGAACGTCTACGCCTAAATCAATAACTTCCAAGCCTTTTCCTTCCATCATCATCCTAACAAGATTCTTACCGATATCATGTAAATCACCAGCAACAGTTCCAAGAATAACTTTACCTGCAGATTTTACACCACTGCTGGCAAGTATAGGTTTAAGTATTTCTGTTCCTGCATTCATAGCTCTGGCTGCTATAAGTACATCTGGTACATAAACCTCATCCTTTTTAAATTTTTCACCTATTATACCCATGCCCTTTAGCAAGCCTTCTTTTAATATTTCTTCTGCACTATGACCTTCAGATATTGCCTGATTAACCAGTTCTTTTACAACCTTTGCCTTACCGATCTGTAAATTTTCAGAAATTTCATTTAATATACTCATTATTCATCCTCCAGTTATATATTATTTAGATATAAGCAACATTTCTAAAACTAATTGTATTACAAGGGGCCTTTTTATGTATTGCAATTATTTGATATTTTTTGTACATTTTAATGATTATTCAGTCTTAATTTTTATTCAAAAAGTCAAAAAATAGCCCTTTTTTAATCCTATCTTTATGCAAAATGTATTCTCATTAACAAAATAAAATACTTACCAATAATCACAAAAATGTCATACAAATTGAACATTGTATTAATTAAAATTGTGATAAATGATGCTTATGCAGATGTCAAACCAATGTCACAGGTGTAAGTGTCAAATCAGCTATACAATGAAGTACAACAAAAATTACATTATTTTTATCAAATATTGTCGCAAAGGGCGACTGATGGAGGTTATTTTTATGAAACGAGATATGAAAAATTGGCTTAAAGAATTACGTGAAGCTGATGTTAAAAAGGCTATGCCTGTTTTATCCTTCCCTTCAATTAGTCTTATGGGAATAAGTGTTCCTGAGTTAATATCAGACAGTGAGAAGCAGGCAATTGGTATGAAACTTATCGCAGATAAATGTGATACTGCTGCTTCATTAAGTATGATGGATTTATCTATTGAAGCTGAAGCCTTTGGAGCACAAATCAAAGTTTCTGGAAATGAAGTGCCTACAGTTGTAGGAAAGCTCCTTGAAGATGAAGAAGATGCTAAGGCTTTAAAGGTTCCTGAAGTAGGCGCAGGACGTACAGGTTTGTACATCGATGCAATTAAAAAAGCTACTGAACTTATAGTAGACCGTCCTGTCTTTGCTGGTTCAATTGGCCCCTTCTCTCTTGCAGGCAGACTGATTGACATGACAGATATAATGATAAACTGCCAGGTAGAACCTGATATGGTTCATGAAACTCTAAGAAAAACCACACAGTTTATTATAGAATACATAAAGGCATACAAAGCAGTGGGAGCCAATGGTGTTGTTCTTGCTGAACCTGCTGCAGGACTTCTCTCACCAAAACTGATTGCTGAGTTCTCATCAAAATATGTTAAGGAAATTGTAGATGCAGTTCAGGATGATAACTTCATTCTTATATATCACAATTGTGGTAATACAATTCCTTTGATTGACTCTATTTTGTCAATTGGCGCCTCAGCATATCATTTCGGAAACGCAATCAAGATGTCCGAAATGCTGAAGCTTGTTCCATCAGATGTTGTAGTGTTTGGTAATGTGGACCCTGCAGGCCAATTCAGAAACGGTACACCTGAATCCATAAGAGAAGCCACTCTTAATATCATGAAGGAATGCTGCAGCTATAAGAATTTTGTTATATCTTCAGGCTGTGATGTTCCTCCGCTGTCAAGCTGGGATAACATCAATGCTTTCTTTGCTGCAGTAAAGGAATTCTATAACGCTTAAAATTATTATGGTTAAGTTCATATAGCAGTATAGTTTTAAAAATATCATATTAAGGGAGTATCGCTGACTGCCAGTTATAGTTAGTCAGCGGTACTCCCTGTTTTACATATATTATTGTTTTATTGTAATAACAATAATACTGGTGACATAGAACCAAAATCATACATAAAGATTTGAGTATTATTAAAATTCTTATTTCTTAATAAGCTCTGATATTTTTAATTCCATATTTTTAAGAGCTTCCTTTTCAGATATTTCACCTTCCAGCACACGGACTATTTCCTTCGGAATAATACTTGTATAAATATTGTTCTTCCACCGGCTTTCATCCAATATTTCAGGCATATATCTCTTTCTGCTTTGCTCATAACTTTTTAGTACGACTGACTTCCATGGTTCAAGATTCTGCAAATCGGTACGTGTATAATACTCTTTCCTCAATGTAGATCCACCCAGCAAGGGCAGCGGAATTGCATTCTGATTACCACATGCCCACATTAAAAAATCTTCAGTTTCTCTGATATTATTTCCATACCTGTTAATGCCCAGGCTCCATCCACCCAGCACCGGAGTACCACCCGGTATCAATGCATACCCTATATTACCAGCAACTTTTGATTTGGTATAGTTATTTATGTCGCCTGCATCTGAATCATACAATATAGTCATTGCATACTCACCCGACATAAATTCCTTTGCCACTTCATTCCATGAATATAACCTTTTAGGTGAAGTATACTTATAGCTGCTGATAAAATTCTTCAATGCCACTTCTGAATTGCTATTGTTAATTATTATATTTCCTTTTTCATCAAATACAGAGCTTTCGTATGCCCACAGGTGATTTAAAAAACTGATTGTTGTGAAAACATTTTCTCCGGTAACTAAAGCCGCACCATAATTAACCGGTGAAGAAGGATTTATGCTTTTTGTGAAAAATTCTGCAACTGCATTAAACTGTGCCCAGTTTTTTGGAGGCATCAACTCCTGACCGTATAGCCTTTTAAACCTCCTTTTTATTGCAGGTTCTTCAAATAAGTCCTTCTGATAAAATAGAATCTGCGCACCTGACATAAACGGAAAAGCATAAAGGGATTCTACATACATCCCATATCCTTTTAAGATACCATCTATAAATCCGTCAAAATACCCCTTATTGGACTGTCTAAGATTATCTAAATTCTGAACATATCCACTCTCAATAAGACCTTCCAGCCAGGTAATATCCATCATAAATCCGTCGTAATAATCTGATTTGCTTAGAGCCTCTTTGTACAGAACCTCCTCTAACTCAGAATATGAAAGGAGGTCAAAGGTTATTTTTCCTGAGCTCTCATTCTCGTATATCTTGGCAATCATTTGTAAGCTCCATGAAGATGGACAATCGAACATAGCAAATCGTAAATGGGTTTTTGCTTTTTTTATTCCATATTTCATTGGGAAAATTCTATCACATTCCGCCGATACAACACTTGTAATAGGTTCATGAATTGAAGGATTGGTAATTGCTTCAAACAGCTGATCTACCGCCTTCTTTGCAATATTTTTTTGAGATACCGAAATCTGTTCTTCAAATTCACCTTCATCTTCAATCCAGCTGCTTTCTTTTATTACAATTACTGATATACCTTTAATCCCAAGAGTATCCATGGCTTTTTTTACACCTTGAGCAATAAAATAATTACCGGCAATTACTCCTTTAATGTTGGGATTTTGTAAATATAGCTCAAAAAAGGCCTGGAATCCTCTTTCCTTATTACAATCCACTGTTTTAACCAAATTATAACTATTGTAATATTTGCTATAGATATTCAGCAACCTTCCGTCATCCAACAAATCATATTCCATAATAAGCCCAATATTATCCATTCCCTGGTCATAAAGTCTCTTTATAACTTTTTCAAAGGCTTCTGAATAATCAATTACAATTCTGTTTCCCATATAGTCGGGAAAATTACTTCTTGTTATCAGAATGGAAGGCAAATCTCCTTTGATACTTGAATAATTAGGTTTTTTTCTTGTCATGGAATACAGGATGATTCCGTCAACTCTTTGCTCAATACAACTGGATATACTCTTCTTTTCAAGTAAATTATTGTTTTGGCTGAATTTTAATAAGATACTATATCCCTTTTCAAGCAGGTAACCTTCTACTTCCTTTACAAATTCTGAATATTCAGGCTGTATAACATTAGGAACAATTACTCCTATTAATGAACTTTTTGTATTTTTAAGGTTTCTTGCATTTGCATCAGGATGATAAGATAACTCTTTTATGGCTTTCTCAACACGACTAATCAATTGCTCGTTATTGGTTTTTCCATTTAGCACATTTGATACCGTACCAATTGAAACATTTGCAAGTTTTGCAACCTCCTTAATTGTTGCCAAACAATATTACCTCCTTGAAAATAAATATTACTACTCATATGGATTTTATCATATACCTGTCAGCCATATCAAATACTGTCATACTTACTGACTAAGCAGGACATTTGAAAAAAAGGATACTTTACATAAAATACGCAAAGGATCCTCTTATATAAACCTTATTATCTTTCACCATTATACTCTTTAACAGCATTAACCATTGCTACAACATTTTCTGTCGGAACACCTGGCTGAATATTATGAATTGTATTGAATACAAAACCGCCATTTTTGCCAAATATTTTGCAGCACTCCAATACCTCATCATGAACCTGTTTTGAAGTACCGAAAGGTAAAGTCTTCTGTGTATCAACTCCACCACCCCAGAAAACAACCCTATCTCCATAAGAGTCCTTTAGTAAAGTCTTATCCATGCTTCTGGCTGTCCACTGTACGGGATTTAATATGTCAAAGCCTGCATCAATTATGTCTGGTATTAGCTTGTATATACTTCCGCAGCAGTGTTTAAAAGTTTTCCATGTTGTATTCTCATGAATCCAGTCATTTACTTTTTTATAATATGGTGCATAAACCTCATTGAAAACTTCACTTGAACAGAAGGGCCCATTTTGTGTACCGAAATCAGTTCCGCAGATATAGGCAATCTGGATAGTTTCACCTAATACCTCATGCATTTTCTTTAAATTATTTATAGCAAAATGGAGCTGATATTCAAATATCTCATGTAATATTTCAGGCCTGGACACTATAGAAACATACCACTCAGTAATATCCCTCAGCCCTTTTGGCTGCTTTAGCTGTGGTCCCGGTACTAAGGCTATATCACCAAAAGCAGTACCGCCAAGGTTCCCCATAACAACATCATCGCTATTCTCAAACAGTGGCCTTTGCACTTTCAACCAGTCAAGATCCTCTTCGGATATAGGCCCAAATTCTTCAAAATTATCCTTTACGTCATATTCATCTTCATCAAACTCAGGAGCACGATTAATACTATCAAAATACACCCCATTTTTTGGCATACATCCAGCAGGTGGATATGAAGTATCACCACATGAATAAATATATGTATTTCCATCCTTATCAGTACTGGTCATAAAATCCTCAGCAACCAATACCTCCTGTCCCCAGGGAGTCCTCCACTCCTTAAATTTATCTTTCTGCTTAAAGCCAAACATCGTTCCGGCATTCCAGAGAGGAGCAGTCTGTATTCCCATTGCCTCTTTCAAGTCATCATCAACATAGCCCAGCATTTGAACTGGTTCTAATATTTTAACTGGCCTTTTTTCCAATCCATAGTATTCTCTCAAACCTTCTACTACTTTACAATGGATACCAGTAGTTGGCATGCCACCAATATCTAATAGTACTGGTCCTTCTGTATGACTAAGTGCTAATTTTAACTTCTCTTTTCCTGTCATCTGTTTATCTCCTGTTTTTATAAATTATTTTCCGAAAACATCTATCTGAACCAAACCTTATATGCCTTTCTGCCAGTTATTACCCATACTGATAATTGGCATACCGCTATTAATTACACCAATTGCTAATCCACCGAGTCTTGATATTGGCAACCGGTTCATCCAGGTTGTCACCCCGGACACCCTGGATACCCTGGACCACATAAAGTGCTTCAGCCAGTACCAACTACATTTCCAGTTCCTCCGCAAGCTGATGCTCCATTTATATAGCGTGCAGATATAGTATCAAGTACAAATTTTACTCAGGCGGTTGGACTTGCACAGTTAATACCTGATGTGTAATAAAAACCTGCAAAAGCAGCAAGTAAGCCCATGTTACAAATGCAAGGAATTTGACCAGGCTGGTTATATCCATGATACTACAATGGCTTTTTGCACTGCCTCCCAACGCATATAAATGGCGTCTAAAAAGGCTTTTTACATACTCACAGTGATTTCATGAAACGTTTCATTAAGTAGATATAATTATATAACGAGCATGCAAAAAATACAACATTTTGGATAAAAATAATAATTTTATCTAATTAATATTTTATTATTTAATTAATTGTTCAATTTGATGGCAAATATTAATATAATCCTCAACAGTGTCAAGAATTTCAAATTCCAGACGAATTTCTTCTCTCTCAAATGGTTGTATTTTGTGTAATTCAGAGCCCTCCATACTTCTGCCATATACGCCTGAATTGGTTGGCTCCAGTCCCATTACATAATCTCCGGAAGCAATGGATTTCCACTGTACAAATTTGGGCAGATATCGTTTATTAAAATTAATTCTGATTCCCATGTTGCTCTTTGAATTATACAGACAAGCAAAGGTATCACCATTTTCATCGACTGCCAATTCATGTAAATATACTCTTTCTGGCTCGTTATCAACCGGCTTCTCCATCAGATTCCACTTGTCAGCATCTTTCTGGGCTTCCTTATCTCTGGGGGTTACCTTTAAGGTTGGTAAAAGTACAACTGAATTTTCATCTAAAAATGGATATCCAAAGTTGAAATGATAGAGAATCATCATTGGTTCTTCTCTAAACCCTTTGTTTTCGATAATATCAGTTATAACTATCTTTTTTTCTCCATATACAGTTTCTATTTTTCGTCTCAAAGTTAAATTTTTTCCGAAGATTTCGGCCTCTCTCATCTTTCCACTAATAGAAATTATGTAACGATCCAGATCCCATTCAGCATCAGCACTTACATGTTCAGCCGGGGTAGAGCGAATTCTTCCGTGCATCGGATAATGGCTGTTATTTTCTTCACATGGAAGACAGGTGTTCTCCAATCCACAAGTAAACAGTAAGCCCCCCATCAAGCTCCTGAGTCCTTCTTCACCATGTGTATCATAGTCAGCTCGTCCTACTAAACCTTGCTTTGCCAAAAAATTAATATTCATTCCCTTGTAGGATAAATCTATAATATCAAGGCATTTATCAGCTGCCACCTGAAAACGCAAGTCACCATTTTTAACATCGTAACCTTTAATGCCACTGGCTCTTCCTTCTTCAAAAGAGATTGGTCGTACAAAGGCTACCTGCTGCATACTTCCGACATACTTATGAAATTCTTTTTTGTTCATATTTCTCCTCCTATAAGTAGTAAACTTTCATGAATCGTTTCATACGATATATGCTATCACTTTATTTGTTTGTTTTTGGTACAATGAAAACCGAGCGTTCCGGAACTTAAAAAACCGTGCATA